>Ga0255345_1000859_pt1 | contig 47949 bp, 35 predicted proteins | sample wastewater_treat_6_FD_192415 | JGI IMG/M metagenome (GOLD analysis project Ga0255345, IMG submission 192415) | Wastewater microbial communities from Lulu Island WWTP, Vancouver, Canada - plant20 | ecosystem: Engineered > WWTP > Wastewater > Unclassified | place: Canada: Vancouver, British...
ATTTAATAGATGAAGCTGAAAAAGCATATCAGGATTTAGAAAAAGGCAGTAAATCACCAATTATTGCCTTGTTTGAATATAATAAAGAGGCTAAACCTGAAGTTAAAGTATTTAACGCTAATTTTAATATTTCAAGCAAAGACTTAAGCAATAAAATAAATGTTGGCATAATAGGAGCAGGTAATTTTACGCGTGAAGTACATTTACCCAATCTGCAGAAATTATCAGACATTTTTAATATTTTAGCTATTTGTGATAGGGATGCTGCTATTGCAGAGGATATAGCAAAAAAATATGGTGCTCATTATTTTACAACTAACTATGAAGAAATAATTAATGATGAAAATATTAATATGGTAATTATTTCTACAAGGCATAACTTGCATTCCGAAATTGCTATAAAATCTGCAGAAAAAATGAAAGCAATTTTACTAGAAAAACCTATGGCGCTAAGTCAGGAGGAATTGGACAAACTGGTTTTGGTTTTAAATAAGCAAAAAATTCCTTTTATGGTGGGATTTAATAGAAGGTTCTCATCTTTTTCTGCTGAAATAAAGAAAATGGTTTCAAAAAGGGTAAACCCTTTAATTATTAATTACAGGATGAATGCTGGTTATATTCCACCTGAAGTATGGGTGCATACTGAAGAAGGTGGGGGAAGGAACATAGGAGAAGCTTGCCATATTTATGATTTGTTTACCTATTTTACGGAGTCCGAAATAAAGGAAGTTAGTGCTTTTTCAATAGACACCAAATCAGAAAATATATTAAATAATGATAATTTTAATGCATTACTTAAATATAATGATGGTTCTGTTTGTAGCCTTACTTACACTGCCTCAGGTCACAAGGAAGTACCAAAAGAATTAATGGATATTTACTTTGACGGAAAAACAATATCTCTAAATGATTACAGGGAACTTACTGTATTTGGCATATTAGGAAAAAATAAAAAGAATATTTTTCAGGATAAAGGTCAATTAAATGAGCTAAAAGCATTTGGTGATTTTATTAAAAATAAAGATAAAAATGATATTGGGCCTATACCATTATGGCAGCTAAACCAAGCTACAGTTATAAGCTTTGAAGTAGAAAGACAGATAAGAAATTTGTAGTTTTAACCTTTCTTTAATTAAATTATGTGTGGAATAACAGGTATTTTTAACTTCAATAATCAGGAAAATGTAAACGAAGCACTCCTTGTTAAAATGAGAGATATAATGGCTCATCGTGGGCCAGATGATTTTGGTATATGGATTTCAGAAGATAAAAAAGTTGGTCTTGCTCATAGGAGACTCTCAATTATAGATATATCTAAATCAGCTTCTCAACCAATGTCTAATGAAGATAACTCTATTTTTATAGTTTTTAATGGAGAAATATATAATCACCAAGAGTTAAGAAAAGAACTTGAAAAAAAAGGACATAAATTTAAAACTGACCATAGTGATACAGAAGTAATTATACATGCATTTGAAGAATGGAAAACAGAATGCGTTCAGAGATTTAGAGGAATGTTTGCATTTGCAATATGGGATTCAAATAAAAAAGAGCTGGTTTTATTTAGAGATAGAATAGGGATTAAGCCTGTTTATTATATAAATATAAATGGTAGATTTATTTTTGCATCTGAAATAAAAAGTATTCTTCAAGATACTACAATAAAAAGAGAAGTAAACATTGAAGGGCTTTATAATTATCTATCTTTTTTAACTGTTCCGGCTCCCCAGACAATGTTTAAAAATATTTATAAACTTCCAGCTGGGTGCTATTTAAAAATTTCAAGTTATGGGAGGATGGAAGTTAAAAAATATTGGGATGTTTATGAAAATACCAAGCCTTTAATAAATGTTAAAGAGGAAGAAATTGCTGAAAGGATTTTAGAGGAGTTAAAAGTTTCAGTTAAATACAGAAAAATCAGTGATGTTCCTGTCGGTGTTTTTTTGTCTGGCGGAATAGACTCTAGCATAAACCTTGCTTTGTTTTCTGAAGGAGATAATGAAAAAGTAAAAGCTTTTACAATAGGCTATGCAGGAGATAATAAGTCATATGAAAATGAGTTTGAGTATGCCAGGCTAATGGCTTCGATTATTAACACAGACTATCATGAAAAGATACTTGATATAGAAGAGTTTTTAAGTTTTTTAAAGACACTTATTTTTCATCAGGATGAGCCTATTGCAGACCCTGTTTGTTTTCCAGTATATGCAGTATCAAAACTTGCAAGAGACAATGGAGTAATAGTTTGCCAGGTTGGTGAAGGAAGTGATGAGTTATTTATGGGCTACCCGGGATGGCAAACTATGCTGAATTTATATAATCTTAGTGAGAGATTTAATTCAAGGTTATTAAAAAAGATTGGGCTGTTTTCTCTTGGTCTGGCAGGTAAAAAAAGGAAATCATATTATGAATGGCTTAGAAGAGCAGCTAATGAAGAGCCTATTTTCTGGAGTGGTGCAGAAGCTTATTTTGAATATGAGAAAAATAACCTGCTTTCAAAAAAAATAAAGAAAGATTTCTTAAATTACAGTTCTTATGATGTCATAAAACCTATTTATGAGAGTTTTATTGAAAAAGCGTGGGAAAAGACTCCTCTTGCCTGGATGAGCTATATTGATTTAAATTTAAGACTTCCTGAGCTGCTGCTTATGCGGGTTGATAAAATGAGTATGGCCGTTTCACTGGAAGCAAGAGTGCCATTTCTTGATCATAAATTTGTAGAACTAGCAATGTCTATACCCCAAAGCATAAAAGCAAAAAATAACGAACTTAAATACATATTAAAGAAAGCTGTAAAAGGAATAATACCTGATGAAATCATACAGAGAAAAAAGCAAGGTTTTGGAGTTCCCATAGATGAATGGTTTTTTTCACAGCTTGGAGATTTTACGAATAATAAATTGAGAGATTTTTCTAAAAAAACAAATTATTTTAATTCAGAGTATATTAATAAATTAATAGTGAAAGGCAATAAAGAAAAACATAATGCAGATAAATTATGGTATTTATTGAATTTTGTATTATGGCATGAAGAATGGATAGAAAATGCAAATAGCCATTAAAGCTTTTAGAAAGATATATAGAAAAATAAGATATAACTTGCTTTATAAAATTGCCAGAAAACGAGATGATGAGTTTTTTAATATAAAATTTTTAAATATCCTAAAGCAAAGATATCATGAAGTTTCTTTAAACACCCTAAAAGATATCTTATATGAAAATATTAAAACCGATAAAGGCAATGTTGGGTTTTTTTATCTGCAAGATAAAGAGTTTGCTTCATGCTTAGTTGCCAGTGTTAGCTCTTCCCAGAAAGAATCTATCATTTCAAATGCAGAAAATATATGCAGGCATGAATTTGACTTACTTGGATCAGGGCTTACGAATGTTTCTTATTTTAAGAAAAATGATTTTCCACAAAAAGATGCACACAAAGCAGAATATTTAAAAAATGAGTATGATTATATAAAGAAAAAAATACGAGATAAATTATCAAAAATAACCAGTATTAAAGAATATAAATATGAGCTTATAGATTGGCAACTTGATTTTAAGTCAGGTTTTCGCTGGGATAATAAAATATGGTATAAGAATATAAAATATGGTGAGGGAAATGGAGCAGATGTCAAAATCCCTTGGGAGCTTTCAAGAGCAAATCATTTTTTAACACTTAGTCAAGCTTATTATCTTACAAAAGAGGAGAAATATTGTGCGGAATTTATTTATCAGGTGACTGACTGGATAATTTCTAATCCTTATGAATTTGGGGTTAATTGGGTATGCACAATGGATGTTGCTATAAGGGCTTGTAACTGGATTTTTAGCTTATATCTTTTTCTTAACTCCCCTCTTATAAATGCAGATTTTATTTTTGAGTTTTCTAAAAGCTTATATTTTCATGGGCTTCATATAAAAAATAATCTTGAGAAAGAGTTTTTTTCAGTAAAAGGAAATCACTATCTTTCAGATATAACTGGGTTATTTTATCTTGGTATATATTTTAAGGAATTTAAATTTGGCAGGAAATGGCATGATTTTGCCATTAAAGAACTTAAAAGGGAAATTAAGTTGCAAGTTTATGAAGATGGATGTGATTTTGAAGCATCAACTTATTATCATCGTCTTGTAACGGAATTGTTCTTCTTTTCAACTGTTTTTGCGATAAGAGATTCTATATATTTTAAAGAAGACAACTGGGGAGAAGCAGGCAATAAAGTTTTTGGATATGATTATATGGCAAGGCTTAAAAAAATGTTTTATTTCATTTTATACTCTGTAAAGCCAGATGGTAGGCTACCACAAATAGGAGACAATGATAATGGAAGACTACATAATTTAAATAATAATTGTGGTGATAATCTTCGTGATGTTAGCTACCTTTTAAATCTTGGCGCAGTTTTTTTTGAAGAAAAAGATTTCATTATTAATGAATTTAAACTATCAGATGAAGTTAATTGGGTTTTTAATATAAGTAAGAGCAGTATTTTAAAGATGTCCGAAACCAAGAGCTTGTACTACACAAAAAGTAAAAGCTTTGAAAACGCAGGCTGGTTTATATTAAGGAATGAAAGTAATTATATGTTTATCTCTGCTGGACCAAATGGGCAAAATGGTGTAGGGGGGCATGCGCATAATGATAAATTAAGTTTTGATTTTGCCCATGAAGGGGAAGATGTATTTTTAGATAGTGGGACATTTACTTATACTTCTGACTTTAAACAAAGAAATAAGTTTAGATCAGTATATGCCCATAATACTGTTGTAATTGACAAAGAAGAACAAAATAGGTTTAAAAATGATAACATATTTTATTTAAAAAATGATGCAAATGTGAGTATAAATAAATGGGAAACGAGCGATAAGCACGATTTACTGGATGCAGAACATTCTGGTTATAAAAGACTAACACAGCCTGTTATTCACAGAAGGCAGTTTTTATTTGATAAATTAAAAAATCTCTGGATTATAAAAGATACTCTTATGGGCAAGGTTGGTAGCCATAATATAGATATTATTTTTCATTTAGCCCCCGAGCTTGAATATGAGGTAGATTTCAAGGAAGCTAGTATAAAAATATTGCAAAAAAATGGCAAAAAATTATTTTTTAAGCTACTTGATTTGGGAAATTATAAAAGAAATACGCAAATTGAGGATGGCTTTATATCTGAGAGCTATGGCAAAAAAACTGGTAATAAAAATATTGTTTATAGTATTTATAATAAGAAAATGCCTTTAGAATTTATTTTTATAATTTCAGAGTTTGAAATTAAATCAGAAGGTATGTTAAAAGATTATTTTAATTTATTAAATTATTCTATCTAAGAGTTGTGCTTACATTTACCTACTTTATATATACTTCAATTTAGTTTGTTTCATTAAAGTAACCAATATTTTATATTTATATTATTGATGACATAAAATCATTTATATAATAATATTGTTTAAGCAATTTTTTGCTGTTTTTTTCAAAATATTTTATATTTTATTAATTAAAATGAAATGGCTTCTAAGAAGATATTAATAGCTGCTGCTAATTACTGGACCTCTCCTTACCATGTGGGCAGTCACCACTATGCAAAAATATTTGCCAAAAATAACTGGGAGGTATTGTTTGTTTCTGACCCTGTTTCCCCCTTTCATTTTTTTACAGGAAATAAGGGTCAGGTAAATGAAAGATATAAAATATACCGTGGGAGTGTGGAAAGCGGGTATAAAAATATTAATATTTATGTTCCTTTCTCTCTTTTTACTCCAAATGAGAAATTCTTTTTTAAAACAAGATTTGTAGCTAATAACTGGCATAAATTTACTTTTCCAAATATTGTAAGTTATGCTAAAAAGTTAGGATTTGGTGATATTGATATATTATGGTTTGATTCCATCTCACAGTTTTTTTGGTTAGATGCAATTAAGCATAAAAAATCTATTTATAGAATAGCAGACAAGATGGATTCATTTAGAAAGATTTCAAATAATTTAAAAATTTTGGAGCAAAGCTTAAAAGATAAATGTGACTTTATATTTTATACTGCAAAGACGCTTGAAAGTTTTATAGAGCCACAATATAAAGAGAAAAGCCGTTACATACCAAATGGTGTGGATTTTGAACATTTTGATTTATGTGATGCAAATATTCCAAAAGAGTTTGAAAAAATTTCAAAACCAATTGCAATTTATGTAGGTGCTATAGAAGAATGGTTTGGAGTTGATTTACTATATGAGGTAGCAAAAAAATGTAGTGATGTTTCTTTTGTGATTATTGGAAATCCTAATATTAATATTTCAAGATTAGAAAATATGAAGAATATGTACTTTTTAGGTAAAAAAAATTACAGTGATGTCCCAAGTTATATGAAAAATTCTGATGTGGGCATTATTACCTTTAATATAAAACATCCAGTGGTAAGGACGGTAAACCCTATAAAATTATATGAATATTTTGCATGTGGCTTACCTGTAGTTGCAACTAAGTGGGATGAACTTGAAAGATTAAGCACCCCAGCTTTTCTTGCAGATAACCCTGATTCATTTTCTAATTATATTTATGAGGCTATAAAAGAAGGTAAAAGTAAAAAATATATTGATTTTGCCAGAAAAAATTCCTGGGAAGCAAGGTTTGAAGAGATAATTAGAATATATAATAAAAATGAAAATAATAATTTGTAATTAAAGTATTTTTAAAATAATAAAATGAAGATGAAAATTGCTATAGTCCATGATTATCTTAACCAATATGGTGGAGCCGAACGGGTTGTTGAAGCCATGCATGAAATATGGCCACATGCACCAATTTATACATCAATTTATTTGAAGGATAATATGCCTGATAGTTTTAAGGGTATAGATATTAGAACAACTTTTATGCAAAAATTTCCATTTTTAAAAAACCATTTTAAAAAATACCTTATCTTTTATCCAAGGGCAATCGAGAGTATAGATGTCAAAGATTTCGATGTTATAATAAGCTCAAGCAGTGCTTTTGCTAAGGGAGTTATACCAGGTAATAACTCATGTCATATTTGTTACTGTTATGCTCCTATGAGATTTGTATGGGATTATGAAAGATACACGGAAAAAGAAAATTTTAATAAGCTTATTTTAAAATTTCTTCCGTTTATATTAAAAAATCAAAGAAAATGGGATTTGAAAACGTCGGGTAGGGTAGATTATTTTATAGCTATTTCTGAGAATATAAAAAATAAAATAAAAAAAATCTATAATAGAGAATCAGTAGTAATTTATCCTCCGGTAAATACTAAAAACTTTAGCATAAGTAAAAATAAAGAAGATTATTTTTTAGTAGTTTCAAGATTAAATGCATATAAAAATATTGATACTGTCATTAGGGCTTTTAATCAGTTAAATTTAAATTTAAAAATAGTCGGAACAGGTCCTTATGAAGAAACGCTAAAAAAGATGGCAAAAAGTAAAAAAATAGAATTTCTGGGTAGGGTCGAGGATAGGAAACTAGCAGAGATTTATTCTAAAAGCAGGGCTTTTATTTTTCCAGGCGATGAGGATTTTGGGATTTCACCACTGGAAGCTCAGGCATCAGGTGTCCCAGTTATATCTTTAGCAAGGGGAGGTGCTCTTGAGACAGTAATTGAAAGTGTAACCGGTATTTTTTATAAAGAAAATGATGAAGGATTACTGATAGAAGCTGTTAAGAAGTTCATAGATAAAGAAGATTCATTTAACAAAATCGATATAAGAAAACATGCTTTAAAATTTGATAAGGAAGTATTTAAAAAGCAATTAGAAGATTTTGTTTTAAAAACTTATGAAGAGTTTAGGAATAAAAAGGAATGAAAATTGCAATAGATGCTACTATTCTAAGGAGCCAAAACACAGGAACTGGATTTTACGTTATAAATCTGCTTAATGGATTGATGAAATATGATAAAGAAAATGAGTATATTGTTTTTGGCAACAAAGAAATAATAAAGAAATTTGTTTTTTTAAATAATAAAAATTTTAGAATTGAAAATGTTATATTTAAAAATCGAATAGTAAGAGTTTTGTGGCAGCTATTTATACTGCCATTTAAATTAAAAAAATTAAATGTTAACATCTTGCACTCAACAAACTATATTACGCCTTTATTTAAATTTAACTTAAAATTTATTGTAACTATACATGATTTGACATTTATCATCTTTCCTGAAAAATTTACTATTGTTAAAAGATTGTTTTTCAGGTTTATGGTCCCAATTTTTATAAGAAGGGCTGATAAAGTAATTACTGTTTCTGAAAATACTAAAAATGATATTATTAAATTTCTAAAAGTTCCTAAAGAAAAAATATCTGTTACTTTTGAAACTTATAATGAATGTTATGATTCTGAGATTAAAAAAGAAGATTCGAAAAAAATTTTGGATAAGTATGGTATAAATAAAAATTATTTTTTATTTGTGGGGATGATTGAACCAAGAAAAAACATTCTTTCAATCTTAAAAGCATTTATAGAATTAGATGATGAACTTGATGAAGACTTAGTGATAGTAGGTAAAAAAGGATGGTATTACAGAGAAATTGAGGAATTTATGGAAAATATTAAAAATAAAAGATTAAAAAATAGGATAATATTTACAGGTTTTGTTTCAGAGAAGGAGCTTGTAAGTATTTATAAAAATGCTGAAATTTTTATTTATCCTTCTTTTTATGAAGGATTTGGAATTCCACCACTGGAAGCAATGGTTTGTGGTGTTCCGGTTATTACCTCAAATACTTCATCGATACCAGAGGTTGTTGGAGATGCTGCAATAAAAATAGATCCATATAATTATATAGAATTAAAAGAAGCAATTAAAGTTTTAAAGCATAATCCACAAAAAAAAGAGGAGATGTCTGAAAAGGGAAAGGAACAGTCAAAAAAATTTAGTTCCAAAAAATTTGCAGAAAACACGATAAATATTTATAAAAAAGCAGTTTCATAAATATGAATAACTTTAGGAATATTAGACAAAATATTATTAATAACAATTTCTTAAAAAATATATTATATATTATAGTTGCTTTACCGTCGTTATTCCTATTAAATAACAAATATCCATATTTAATGATTGCTTCTGTTTTAGTGGTTGTGGGCATATCGTTTATTTCTTTTTTATATATAAAAGGGATAAATCCTTACTCAAAACCAATTTTAATCATTCTTACAATAATATTTGTTTATTTTCTTTTAAGCTATTTTTATTCAGGGCAGAGTATAAAAAATATATTTACTTTTAACTATTTGAGATATGATGGTAACTTTTTCTTTTGCTATATCCTGTTTTTTGCTTTGTCTGTGCCGTTTTTTGATTATAGGAAAGTATCTCGGTATTATTTTTATTTTATCTTTGCCTTGTTTTCGGTTTTTGCGATGATTGGCATACTAGAATTTTATACTGGAGCTTACAAGCTTACTGTTCAGATGACAGAGCAGTCTGCGGGTAAGTTATTTGTAGCTTTAAATCATGCCCATAATGCCACAGGTTCAGTTTATTCTATTGTCAGTATTTTTGCCTTGATATTTTTTTTAAGGGAAAAGAAGAAATCATTAAAAGTTCTATATTGTGTTGTATTGATAATATGTTTAGTAGCGCTTTTTCTGACTAAAAGCAGAGGAAGTTGGCTTGGGATGCTGGCAGGGGTAGTCTTTGTATTATGGTTTAATTACCGCTCATGGAAAAAGTTTTTAATAACTTTATCAGCTATGGTTATAGCTTCCCTGCCTTTAGTTTTTTTAACTGGAATTTTAGAGAGGATTATGCAGATATTTGATTTTTCAGCAACTGCAACTACTACAATACGATTAAGCCTTTGGGATAAAGCTTTGTATTTATTCTCACAAAGTCCAATCTTTGGGGTAGGATTTGGAAGGTTTAATGATATTCATCTTTTTTCTTTTGAGAGACTAAGGGGTATTTATGGTTTTTTTGCGCTTTACCTGGATCCAGTTTTTATTTTTGATGATGCAACTGCTCATAATTCTTACTTTCATTTTTTAGCTGAAACAGGGTTTGTTGGGTTGTTTTTATTAATGGCTTTTTGGATTATATGTCTTATTATTACAATGAAAGGATTTTTAAAAGTAAAGGATGAATTTTCAAAAAGAGTTCTTTTATCAGCGTCTTCAAGTATAATTATTTTATTTGTTCTTTCACTTACCGAAAATTATATGTCAGCAACGACTGCAATGGTTTGTGTTTCTTTAATTGTTTCATTGTCAATAGGATTATATTGGCAAAATCAGAAAAGTATTAAACAAAATGGGAAATCATAATAAAAACATTAATTTAGCAGCATTGAAAGGTAATAGGCTGCGTAAGGAAAATATAAAGAGCTTATTGGTCTTTTTATTTTCTTTTGCTGTTATATTTTTTTATCAGCAAAAAATTATAATCAATAACAGGACAGGTATATTAATAGGCATTTTAAGCCTTATTATTTTCTTAATTTCTATTTATAATATCAAATTTGGATTATACTTTTTTATATTACTTACTCCTTTGGTTAATTTTTTACCTCGTGTTTTTAAAGAAAATGATTTTCCAGTTTTACTTTTTTTATTCTTTTCTTTATTTTTAGGATTTATTGTTAATAATTGGTTGGCAAGACTTGAAGGTAAAAAAAGAAATAACTTTTTTGTCAAGGATCAAAAGGTTTCTTTAACAATTCTTACGATTATTATTTTATTATTTATTTCACTTATCATAACAATTTTCAGGTATTCTAATTTTTTTCCATTTTTTATCCCGCGTTATGTTAATCTTAGTGTAAATGTCAATGGCTTGGTCTCAAATGACGCTATTTCCCTTGTAATAGGTAGTTTTTTTAATAACATTTGTGGTCCTGTTTTACTTATTTTAATTTTGAATATTCTAGATAATTTTGATGATATTAAAGATATATTAAAGGTAATCGGTTTATCAAGTTTCTTTTCTTTTATTATACTTATTATTCAGAGAAGATATGAAGCTAATTTTGGTAATTTTGAACCTTGGATTTCGTCGCAAAGATATAATGCAACTTTTACAGATCCAAATGCATTAGGCTCCTATACTGTTTTAATTATACCTGTAATGCTTATTGCTATTTTTTACTTTAATAAATGGTATTACAAGTTTTTTATGTTTGTTTCTTGCACAATACTTTTTATCTTAATGCTATCCTCAGGCTCAAGAAGTGCACTTATAGGTATTTTGTTTTCCTTATTTGTATTTATTGTTATCGGTCTAATCTATTTTGCAAGAAAAGTGAAAACTTTTACTAGATTAAAAAGGATAGTTTCAATAGTCTCCATAATATTAATATTTGTTATTCTTGTTTCATCTATTTTCTTTGTTTTTTTTACTGATAATGCAATAAGAAATAAATTATTATCCTCAGGATTGATAGCAAGGGCATCGGAGACCGTAAAAACTTTTATTTCCTTCTATGAAAAAGATGGTTTTATTGAATCTATTAAATCTATTTCAAATTACCGCTATATATTATGGGAAAGAGCTTTCCAGATGGGGAAAGATCATTTAAATTCCGGTGTTGGGATAGGGGCTTTCATAATTGAATTGCCGGACTATCACTGGAGATATAATAGGGGGTTTTTACAAGTTGATTATGCTGGGAATTATTACCTGCAGATTTTTGCCGAGTTAGGATTACCTGGATTATTTTTGCATATCTTTTTATTTTATCTGATACTAAAAAGGTCAATTCATTTTTTTAAAACCAGTAATAAAAGAATATTAAGTCGAAACAATCTATTGTGTATCGGGTTATTTAACTCATTTGTAACGATGATTTTTGTACTGATTTTTGGCTCACATACCAATAATATAGAAGTACAATTCACATTCTGGTTAGTTATAGCTTTAGTTTTACTTGTAACATTTATAAAGTTACCTTTTAATAAATCTAATAAGGTCATTACTTTTAAAAATTATATAAATAATGATTTAGAAGAAGGTGTAAGCACAGGTCGTGGTCTTTTTGGGATGAACCTCACGCAAAAAATTTGCTTAATAATTATCATTCTTGTTTTTTCATTTAATTTTTTACAAGCTTCATTTACTGATTTATCAATATACAAAAAGCAGAATGAATTACGTTGGGTTGATTCAGGAAGAGGAAATATTTTTGGGTTTTATGAAAGTATAGATGGTAGTAAGTCAGGCCCTAGATATACAGGTCCTGTTGCTGGAATCTCATTAAAGAAGGAGGGGAATTATTTAACGTTTGCCTTGAAGGCTAAAAATCCTGATATTGAAAATAATCCTTTATATGTAAAAATATATTTGGATTATAAACTGATAAGAGAGCAAAAACTAAATGACGATAAATGGCATAAACTAACTATAAATTTAGAAAATGTTGCTAACGATAACATAATGATCACATTAGTAAATAGTAGAACATGGAAACCTAAAGATTTTGGGATTGAAGATGATAACAGAGATTTAGGTGTAATGATAAGTTCGATGGAATTTTTTAATTGATTTAATAATGTTATAATAACTTTTAATTTTTAGCCAAATTTACAAGATTTATTTTATTTCATCAAATATTAAATAAAATGAATAGTTTGAATATAAAAAGTGATTTAAGTAGGCGTCAAAAATTTATTTTTGGTTTTTTTCTTTTTCTTAATGATTTATTCTTTTTAACTCTTTCGGGCTTTTTGGCATACTTTATAAGATTTTATACAAAGATTTTTAGAGAAATTGAATTTGCTTTTACAATTAATCCTATATATGTATATTTTTCTATTATTTTTATTGCTCTTGTTTTGATTTCTTTGGCTTGTCTTAAGTTATATAGCTTTAATAGTATATATTCAAAGCCAACTCATTATTTAAGAATTATTTTAGCCGTAATAATTGCAACGGTAATTTTTGTACCTTTATGGATTTCATTGAATGATTTTTTATTTTCAAGGATTTGGCTTTTACTTTTTTTTGCTTTTAGTGTTTTATTTTTAGTCCTTAGCCGTTCATTAATATCAATTTTTGTAAGACATAAATTGACTATTAGTGGATTTCCAACTTCGTTGTACTTTTTTGGATTAGGTGAAAATTTAAAAATTTTTAGAAATTTTTCAAGATTAAAGAAAAAAATAATTTATGGAGTCTTACTTGTTATCAATGATGTAGTATGGTTAAGTTTCAGTTTTTATTATTCATATTATTTAAGATTTTTTACAAGGTTATTTAGGGAAAATGAGATATCCTTTACTATAAATGATAATTATGTTTTTTATTCTTATATATTTATCTCCACGGCTTTATTAATTTTTTTCATAGCAAAATTATATAACTGGGATAATATATATAGGGGCTCAGGTTATACTTTTAGGATTATAAGATCTCTTATTATTAATATTGTTCTTATAATACTTATAGGCTCTCTTTTTAACAGATTTACATTCTCAAGAATATGGCTGCTTTTACTTACATTATTTAGTTTAATAACTGTTACTGGCAGTAGGCTAATTATTGAATTTGTAACTCAAATAATAATTAAAAAATTAAGCATTTCCTCCAAAACTGCAATTGTCGGTATTGGAGAAAATGGAAGAAGAATAGAAGATACTTTTAATAGAAGATCGTTTTGGGGATATAATATTGTAGGCTACATTGATAAAAAAGAGAGGGTGGAAAAAAATAAAGAGTATGCCTCAAGTTTTAATATACTAGGCTATATCGAAAATATAAAAGAAGTAATAATTGCCAATAACATTCAGAAAGTAATCATCTCTGGGCTTGAATATCAATATTCTGAAACTCTTGATATTATCGAACGATTAAAAGGTATGGATGTATCAATAATGCTGTTCCCTGGATTTTTTGAATTTTCAATAAAAAGAATGGCAGTAAGGGAAATAAGCGGAATTCCTCTAATGCAGGTTGCTAATATTGGATTTTTTGGTGTAAATCTTTTTTTAAAAAATATGCTTGATTATACTTTAGGCTCAATTTTATTTATTTTCTTTATCCCAATTTATTTGGTGGTTGGATTAATGATAAAAATAGATTCACCAGGTCCAGTATTTTATAAGCAAAAAAGATATACGAAAAAATGTAAGGAATTTTATATATATAAATTTAGAACCATGTTTGTTGATGCTGATAAAAGGCTTGAGGAAATAAAGCATTTAAATGAGGCAAATGGTCCACTATTTAAGATTAAAAATGATCCAAGAATTACAAATGTTGGGAGATTCTTAAGGAAATTTTCTATCGATGAGCTTCCTCAGATTATCAATGTTTTAAGAGGTGAATTAAGCCTTGTTGGGCCAAGGCCACCAATTCCATCAGAGGTAGAGAGATATAATGAATGGGAAATGAAAAGACTTGATGTAAAACAGGGGATAACAGGTCTATGGCAGATAAGCGGGAGAAGTGAACTTAATTTTGAGGAGATGACCAGGCTTGACCTTTATTATATACAAAACTGGTCTATTGGGATGGATATAATGATAATACTTAAAACAATACCTGCAGTTTTATTTTCAAAGGGAGCATACTAGTTAGAGAGTATTAATACTATATGATATTTTATCAAAAAGAAAAAATCTCAGTAATAATACCTGCTTATAATGAAGAAAATAATATTCTTAACACTATTGAGGTCACAAAAAAGGAATTAGAGGATATAAATTATGATTATGAAATTATAGTTGTTGATGATGGAAGCATAGATAAAACATTAGAGATTGTTAAAAGTAATTTTAGCTTTGAAAAGGATAAAGTTAGAATAGAAAGCTATAAGCCGAATTTAGGTAAGGGTTATGCTCTAAGATATGGGGCTTCTCTTGCAGAAGGGAAGTACATATTATTTATGGATGCAGATTTAGATTTACACCCAAGGCAACTTAAGTATTTTTTAAACGAGATGAAGAAAACAAATGCAGATGCAGTCATTGGTTCAAAAAAGGCAAAGGACTCTAAAGTAAATTATTCTTTAAAAAGAAGAATATTAAGTGATGGCTATTATTATTTTGTAAAAATTTTATTTGGTCTTCCAGTAAAAGATACTCAAACAGGTTTTAAACTTTTTAAGTCTAAACCACTTAAAGAATGTATAAAAAAAGTTAAAGTCAATAAATATGCTTTTGACCTTGAACTTTTGATAGTTTTTCATAAAAAAGGGTATAAAATTGTTGAATATCCAGTTGAAGTTACCCAATCCAGATTAGCTGGGAGAATTGGCCAAAAGGATGTGCTTTCAATTTTTAAAGATACGATAGCAATTTTTTATAGATTATATTTTAGAAGGTTTTATTAAAAATAATAAAAAGGGATGGAGAATTCTAATTTTAAAGAACATTTCAGTTAATAAATTCAGACTTAAGCAATGTAAAAGAACCGTAATTCTGAATAAATTGAGGGTTTGAGTAACCCGATTTTTTAAGTACTTCTATGTCAATTACATCATCTATTTTTTTATTACTATTCATTAATATAAATATTTCATCCGTACCTTTTAAATATTTTAGTAACCTGTTCGAATCATAATATAGTTGACCCAATGGAATGGAATATTCATAAAAATAGTAAGCAATAAATGGCTGAGGGAAAAAATCAGTAATTAAAACTTTATCATAAAGATCTGCATTTTTTTTAATGTATAAAGTCATTGCTTCTGCTTCAGTGAATGTCGCTTCTTTATTTGTTTTATAGATAGATCCAGAAGAGAAGAGAGAAAAACATAGAAAAACTGTAATTATTAGTGCTATTAGTTGGGTAAACACATCATATTGAAATTTTAATTTTTTAGTTGGTAACTTATTTACTAAAAAATTTATACCTGCACATGCAATCATAAAATACACTGGTAATAAAAAAAGCCAATGCCTTCCAAAATTCAGTGCATTTTTTAATAAAGCCGAAATAATTAAAAAGCAAATAATAGAAGGTATGACTAAAACAACCTTATATTTTGCAATTTTTTTGTGCACTATTAAAGCAATTATAAAAAAAATTACTAATAATACTGATATCCATATTGAAAGATCTCTATTCCAATCAGACCAAATAGATCTTAAAAGAGAAATATAGTTGTTAAAAAAATTCTGAGTTAAATTATTATTGCTAATATTACTTGTAATTGCTGATTTAACGCCAAATTTAATTATTGCCCCAGAATAAAGTGAAAATGTTAGGATACTTGTAAGAAATATTGAAATAATAAAATATTTTAGATTTGTTTTAATATTTACAGTAGTATCTTTAAAGATCATTGATAATAGAATCCATAGTATTATAATTAAATACGGGTACATCATTATTGTCATAGTAAAAAAACCAATTGTAGAAATTATTGAAAAGAGAGACCAGGCAAATATATTTTCTTTACTTAGTAAATATTTTGCTAATATAAGCAATATTAAAAAAACAGAACATATTATGGTATAACCTCTTGCCATAGTGGAATATTCTACTAGTATTGAAGATGAAGCTACGAAAGCTGAAGTAAGTAATGCTGTATTTTTATTATAAAAAACTCTTGAAGCCAGATATGTAAGGGGAATAATTAAAATACCAAATAAAAAAGCTGGTAATCTTATTGCCCAGAAAGAACTTCCAAATAATTTATAAAATAATCTTACTAAAAGTGAGTGAAGAATATGGTTGTTTGTACTCCGATAATCAAATAGGGTTGTTGAAATTGGCTCCTTTACAAAATTAATAAATGTATAAACTTCATCATACCTCAGTGGTAGATTTAAAAATAAAATTCTTATAACAATTGCAGCAATAATAATGACAAATAATGTTATAACATGTTTTTTAGATTCTTTACTAAAAAATGATTTGAGTTTACTTATAAAATCTAAAAAAAAGTCATTGCATGATATAAAATAATTATTTAAGAATTGTTGAACTTCTTTAAATAATATCATAGACAATATTCTAATTATTAAAGCTGCAATATCAAAAATATCCTATATTGTTATAAAATATATATTAAAAAGACACAGTTCTTAATTGTTGATGAAAATATATTTTTGATTTTATATAATTAAGTTTGATAAATTTTACAGAAAAAAACATTTAAAAAAATTTCTGTTAAAGCTAGCATCTTAAATTTAATACCTTAAACTATTTGTTATTAAATTTTACTTTTCTGATTTATTAATTTTTAATATTTTTTAAAATAATTTCAAATTTCTTTAGAGAATATAGCAAATAATTTAAAATATATAAATAATAAAAGAACAGGTTTCGATATTATACTATAGTTTATTAAATGAATCTCAAGAAATTTTACGATAAATATTTTGCATTTATATTCATATTTATCTTTTTAGTATTAAGCATATTATTAATAACTCATCATGAGCTTTGGCGCGATGAAGTACATGCATGGAACATTGCAAATACAAGCGAATCTTTAAGCCAATTTGTTTATTATATGAGGCAGAGTGAAGGAACACCTTATCTCTGGAATTTTATACTTTTTTTAGCCTCACATTTTATCACTAAAAATATTGAGATTATAAAAGTCATTCATTTAATTGTTGCTACTGTATCTGCTTTCTTAATTTTAAAATTTGCTCCTTTTAATAAAATAATTAAAGTATTGTTGATTTTTGGATATTTCTTTTTTTACGAATATGCAATAATCTCAAGAAATTATGCATTAGGTATATTATTTATTTTAGTTTTTTGTATCTTATATAAAAATAAACATAAAAATATTTTGCCGATAAGCATAACTCTTTTTTTTATGGGTGCTTGCAATATGTACTCATTTTTTATCTCTGTTTTTTTTATTCTTCTACTTCTGATTGACTTTATTAATGAAAGAAAAAATATTTTTCAAAAAATTAACAAAGTATCTTTATCATTTTCTGCCATAATTGTTATTGCTGAAATGATCATGATTTATTGGCAGATAGGTGGGCAGTTTACAAGCAATTTCGCCATAAACCCAAATTTTAAAGTGTTGCTTCAAAGCAAACTTTTTAATATAAAGTCTTTACCTTCTATTATTGTTAATGCTTTCTTGCCTATTCCTAATAATAACATTAATTTTTGGAATTCAAATTTTATTGTAAATTCCTTATCTGGGTTAAGTCTTTCATTGTTAATCTTATTATCTGTGATTCTAATTATAATTTCTGTCTACTTATTAAATAAGAAGCTAAGAATTATTTTTATATTCTGTTTCATTGGAATTATTAATTTTATGTTATTTTTTTATTTTGGTTCGATTCGTCATTGGGGCCATGTTTTTGTCTTATTCATAGCATGCTTATGGCTTTCAAAAGAGGAAGAAAAGATGACAAATTTCTATATATATAAACCAAGAAAAATAATATTTAATATTTTTATTATTTTTATTTTATCATGCTCGGTATTGGGATCTATAATTTCATTTTATTACGACTATAAATTTCCTTTTTCAAATGCTAAGAATGTGGCTGAGTATGTTAAAGAAAATTATGATTTAGATGATTTGGTAATTGTTGGACATAAGAATTATACAACAGAACCAGTTGCAGGATTTTTAAATAAAGATTTTTATTATCCACAGGAGAAAAAATTCAGCAGAGTTTTTAATATGTATTCAACTGGTACTATTAGCGCTAATGAAATATTATCAGCCGGTATTGAATTAAAAATAAAAAACCCAAATAAAAATATAATTGTTTTAAATGATATTAGTAATGAAATTATTAAAGAAGATGCAGCCAATTTAGATTTTGATCTTAAAAAGGTGTTTTTAAATGCAATTGTTCAAGATGAGAATTACCAGCTATTTTTATTAAATGATAATTTCAGTGCCGAACTTGTTCAAAAAGTAGATATTGAGGATATTAGTGATAATTTTATTAATATAAATAATTGTGAGATTAATTCAAAAAATAACAAATTATATATTAAAGCATTGTCAGACGATCCTTTTTTTGAGTTAAATTTTAAATTTCCTTCAATAAATGAAAAGGATAGATATTTTATTAGAATTGGTATTGAGACGTTTAGCGGGTGTGATTTAGAATTATATTATAAAAGAATAAATTCTGATTTCAATTCGAGTGATTTAAGTACAAGAAAGGTATTTGAAGGATATAACGATGTCGTTATAGAATTAAAAAATATAAATAGTCTTGAATCGTTAAGGGTAGATCCGGTAAATGTAAGAACAGAATGTATTATAGATAAAATTGAAATTTATAAGGCTATCAATTAAGAACTTGGTTAAGATTTTTGGAATTATTGGTTATCTTATTAGGATAGAATATTTTTTTAATTTAGCTTTGTGTAAAATAGTTCTTAAAGCAGTGTTTAACACCCCAAAACCATATTTTATGCTACGTTTAAAGTTAATTGAAGATGCTTCAGGAAAATATTTTGTTGGACATGATATTTCTCCAATTTTATATCCAAAATAAAATATTTGGGCAATTATTTGGTTATCAAAAACGAAGTCATCTGAATTTTTTAAAAAGGGAATATTTTTTAAAACATCAGCATTATAAGCCCTATAACCTGTATGATATTCTGTTAATTTTTCTCCAAGCATATAGTTTTCTAGCAATGTAAGAACTCTATTTGCTATGTATTTATAAAGGGGCATACCACCTTTTAATGCACCTCTTCCAAGTATTCTCGAGGCTAGCACTACGTCGTATTCCCCAGACGCAATCATCGATGCCATTGCTGGAATTAACTTTGGTGTATATTGGTAATCTGGATGAAGCATTATAACGATATCTGCATTTAATTTTAATGACTCTATGTAGCAGGTTTTCTGATTGGCACCATATCCTTTATTTGATTTATGGATAATTGTTTTTATATTAAGTTTTTTTGCAATATCAACGGTATTATCTTTGGAAGCATCGTCTGTGAGGATTATTTCATCAACTATATCCTTGGGGATTTCATTATAAGTTTGCATTAGTGTTCTTTCTGCGTTATATGCAGGCATAACAACAATAATTTTTTTATTGTTCAGCATTTTCTAAATTTTTATATTTTTAATTTAAGTAAGAGATAATTCTCTATTAAAATAAGATTATTCTAAAAATAGTGCTTATTATTCTAACATATTTTAATATGGTTTATAAATTTAGTAAGTAACCCTATTTAATTATAAAATACATAATAATCACCAAAATTTTCATATTTTAAATCAGATTTACTATAAATTTCTACTTTTTTTATTGTTACATCTTTATCAACTATGATGGGGTCTACTCTAAAACTTGTTAAATTTTCTGCTGGTATTTCAAAGTAAATATTGTTATTGCCTGAAACTATTTTAGAAGTGACTGAATCATCTTCGTTATAGGCTTTATTGTTTAATGAGTAATATATTTGCATTTCTGATTCTACTCCAGAAAATAATTCACATTTGATAATTAGTGATTTATTTTTTCCGAAATCTAATGAAAAATTATTTTTGAAATATGGGTCATTTCCATAAACATTTATTATAACCTCATTATTTTTTACTGTAAAATCACATTCATTAATTGGTATGAACATATCTTTAAAATTACTGCTATCGATTTGTAAGAGAAGCTTGTCTGTGATTTTTGAATATAAAGGTTCTAAGATGTTATTATAAAAATCTCGACAAGAATTATTTATTAGTAAGGCATCATAATTATTCTTATTTAAGATATTTTTTACATTGTTATTGTTCCATTCCTCATTTGTAATATAAGTAAGTTTTCGCTGGAATTTTTCACCAAAATAAATGTATACCCAATCTGATTGATCCAAAATTATGCCTATATTCGAATTTTCAGGAAATTTATTGTTTAAAAAAGTGTTTACTTTAAACATACGTGTGATATTATTTTCAGTAACTTCTTGGTTATTTGCAACTTGTGGATGTATTTTATTTTTAATCATATTGCTTATAGAGGCATATTCGTTGTTAAACAGAGGATAAAACGAAGACCATATAGATAAAAGTACTATTAATAATATTATAGAATAGTATAAGTATTTTATTTTAAATGATTTTAAAAGTTCAAAAAATTCAGCAACCCCTATCATAAGTAAAAGTACAAAAGCTATCATATATCTGCCAGCCCAAATATGCCATTTAAACAAAAGTACATAACCCAAGAAAAAAATTGTTGGTATTATTGTGACTATTAATGAATTTAAATATTTTTTATTAATATCAAGTTTTGTTTTTTTAAATTTTAGTATAATAAATAAAATCAGGTTATAGATACTGGCAGGAAGGCCAAAGAAAAAGAATAGGTTACCAAAATATCCCGTATCAAAATTTACTCGGTGTTCCCAAATACCAAAATACATTCCTGGCCATGTAGTAGATGGGTCTGATATATCTACTCCCAGTTTTGAATGCAGGAGATTAAAATTATTTTCTAAATGCTGGCTTATAAATTCAAATCCGGTGTTTTTCTGGTAAAAAGAAACGAGATGTCTTAAAAAATTTGAAGCAAATGGCTTAAATCCAAAGATATTCATACGCATTTCATTTATTGTACCTGGATAACCTAAAGGATTACCGTAGCTTATGTAGTTTTGTACCAGTGAATATGATGCAAAGATAGCTATTCCTGCTAATGAAAATAATATAGTAAAAATTACTTTTTTAAGTTTTATCTTATTATTTTTTCCAAATAACAAGATAAATATTAAAAAGCCTGGGATAAACAAGTATACGTATCCTTTAGCACCAATGACAATCCCTGTCACAATTCCAGAGAATATTAAATACTTTATTTCTAAACCTTCGGAACAGAAGGCTTTAATTAGGAAATACAGAACTAATATTATAAAAGATGCGACAAACATATCATTTTGAGTAGAACTTGCCTGAAGGATGCATAAATCAAATGTTGCAAAAATAAAAGTTGTTATAAAACTAATATTTTTGTTATATCCAAGTGTTCTCAGCACTTTATATAAAGCTAATAGGGCTACTATAAATGATATCCATTGAACTGAGAAAGTAAGCAGATCAGAGTTAGTAAAAATAAAAAGCCATAGAAATCCGATTTCTGAATTAACTGGGTAATCATTTTGATGGACATATCTAGTGAAATAATGATTTATGCTATTATTTTGATACCAGAATCCAGCTCTTGCTAAATGGTAAGTCATTGAATCATAGTTTGGTGGATGTATTGCTATTCCGATGTAGAGGGGGACCAGAATTATTATAATAAGCCAAATGATAAGAAATGTTTTTAAAAATTTATTTAATTGTAAATCGTTATAAAAATTTCTGAAGGCATTTTTGAACAAGGTTAAGCTTATTTTAAGAGGTGTTTTTTTTAGTACCAACGCAATTACTATACATATTAAAACTTCAATTATATAAAATACATAAAGATTTAACATGTTTGATTTTCTAAAAATTGATAACAATTCAATTGGGATAATTACTTGTACCCAATTGAAAACAAAAAGCAAGAAAATTTTTTCTAAAAAATCTTCGATTTTTAAAATTTTCAGGAAGAATATCGAAACAAACGAGATTAAGGATAATGGAGGAATGATCTTTAAAATATCTATGATTAATCTAATAAGTATATTCATATATATTTTATATATAAAATCAGATTTTTAATAGACAAATAATATAATTCATTTTACCCACTATTTCAATTATAAAGATTTTAGCTAGAAGTTAATCGTCCAAAGATAATTTTAACAAATAATCTTGCTATATAGGGCATGAATTAGATATGGCACTACCTTCAATGTTAAAATGTTTAATTACAATAAAAATATATTAAAAAAGAAATATAATGTTTCCGAATGATAAAAAATTATTAAGTTAGACATTGTTAATAATGCAGTCAATAGATAGTTTTTTAAATTTTATTGAAATTGTATTGAAAAAATATAATATAAACAAATATAAGAAATTTTGGGATGTTAAAAATCAAGATGCAGAAATATTGATTTTTATACAATGATTTCTTGAATAAATAGTTATGAATAGGATGATAAATATAGCGACGACAAGCAGTTCTATAAGAGGAGTTTAAGTTACATTTTAATAATCTTTAATATTTAATAAAATTTAACAAAACAGTGCTTTAATTTACTATAATCAGGCATGAGGCTTATATGGATGTACTTGATAAAAAATATTTAAAAGAAAAACCTAATTGTCCTATTTGTGAAGGTAACTCAAAGATAATTGATAATGTTCACACGATAAATGAAAATGCATCTGATATTTTAAATTTAAGGGAGTGTATTAGCTGTGGGCACTGGTGGATAGATCCAATGCCTGACCAAGAGTATTTAATTAAACTATATCAAATGGGTTCAGAATATGTTGTATCAAAAGGATATAAAGGTTCAGATAAATTAGAGAAAGTAAAATTTGAAGAGTTTTATGAAGAAATAATTAAATATTTTAAAGATAAAAACCCAGGAGAATTAAATTATTTAGAAGTTGGATGTGGATCAGGATATTTATTAAATTATTTTAGTGAAAAATTAAATATATGCAGAGGAATTGAACCAGGTGAATGGAAACCAGAGGGGAATATTGTAAATAGTATAGATGAGCTAAATGAGGATATTAAATTTGATATTATAATTGTAAAAGATGTGCTTGAACATGTTGAGGATCCTGTAGGCATGTTAAAAAAAATAAAATCTTTGTCTAATGATAATGCAATAATTAGTTTAAGCTTTCCTAATAAAGATTGCCTTATTGCTAAACTTTTTATTGGTAAATGGCCTATGGTTCGCCCTATTGGCCATTTACATTATTTTTCAAAAAAATCCATAAAAAAGATGTTTGATAAAAGTGGATGGGCTTTAATAAAGGAATATACTTATTGGCCAGTAGAATCTTTTAATGATTTATTTAAAAATTTTGATTGGAATTTCAAAAATCCCATTAAATTAATTTATAGGTTTACAGTTCGATTACTAATTAAACAAATAATTATGGGGAAAGACCAATGGCATGTAACAGGTAGAGCTGAGTAATTTAATTTTTTGGCATAATTTATTGACATATATAATTATTTATGCAATTATATAAAAAATAGTTGATTAAAGTTTTTATTTTTAGTTGTTGTTTTTATTTTCTTTTGCTTGATTTTAAGCTTATAAGGTTTAAACTATAGACTTAAAATCATATATAGAATATGTAAGAATATGTAGCAAGTTTTTCCAGTAAGTTTTTACAGTAATTTTGTAGCAATATAGTAATACAAAGTAATTTTACAGTAAATTTTTGCAGCAGTTTTAATTTTGTAGCAATTCAACATAGAAAAATTCGTAGAAAAGTTATGTAAAACAATGAAAAGAAAAATAACAGCAAAAACTTCAAAGTTCTGCTTTAAGAAGTTTTGCACGAAATCTTATCCTAAGAATATACAAAATAATACACGAAATATTCTATTTCTTAGCATTATTATTTCACTACTTATAATCTCCTTGGCTTTTTTTGGGTGTAGCTCTACTAGTGCATCTTCATCGTCCAAAATAGATGTGGGTGATACAAGTAGTATTGATTCTTCAGAAGATAGCGGCACCGAGGATACAAAAGCTAACGGTGCAGGTGATGAATCAGATGATGGGACTTCCAGTACCGAAGGATCTACAGACACTGAATCAACTTCCTCAACCCAGAGCAGTTCCTCATCAGGTTCAACTACAGAAACTACTGAAGCAAGTGTAACTATAAAAGTATATTATGCTAATGCTGATGGCAGTGCTCTTGTAGGCGAAGATAGAATAGTGGGTAGTTCTCATAAGTATCTTGAAGCATTTCTTGCCCTAACGAAACCCCCAATTAATCCTGGGCTTGTAAGGCTTGTTCCTGAAACTACCAAAGTTAATAAACTAACAGTAAAAAATGGAAATATTGATCTTGACTTGTCTAAAAATATTATCGAAGACAGGTTTAAAAGTGACTTAATGGATATTTTACTTGTTTACTCAATTGTAAATACATTAACTGAGTTTAAAGAAATAAATACAGTAACTTTTTATATTGATGGCAAGAAGGGAACATCCTTAGGGCAGGTTGATATAAGTGTTCCTATTTTTAGAGATGAAAGCTATATCCAAAAGAATTAAGTAATTATTTCATAAATAAATTGTACTATCTAGAATCTAGAAGATGTGAATAATTTTTAAATATAGGGTAGATATAAGGGTAAATATAAAATATGGAGTTTATATAGAATATAGGATTTTATGAGTATAAATTTTTAAAATAATTTTTAATTTTAAAAATATTTAAAGAAGGATAAAAGAAAATGGAAATAAAACAAAAAGAAGTAAGGCAAAAGCATCGTAAACACTCTAAAAGCTATAAAATAAATTACAAAAAAATAGCTATTTGTTCTGTTTTATTGTTTGTGCTTTCATTTTCTTTTCCATTTTTTAATTTTAGAGGAAATACTATAAATGCAGGACAGGTAACTGTATTTATTGATCCTGGGCATGGTGGGAGTGACCCAGGTTGTATTCAAAATGGATATCGTGAAGCAGATATTAATTTAAGCATTTCCTTAAAATTAAAAAGTATTCTTGAAGGCAATGGGTACAGGGTAATAATGAAAAGAACAAACAATAGCGGGATGAGTAATCAGGATATTGTAAATATGGCGAATGCAAGTGGAGCAAATCTTTTTGTTTCAGTTCATTGTAACTCTTCGCTAAATCCTGCTATTCAAGGAATTGAGACTTATTGGAGTGCTTCTAATCCATCAGGAGGCTCAAGCCAATTTGCGACTTCAATTTATAATGCAGTAGTTCAGGCAACAGGAAGGCCAGGAAGAGTGCTAAGATCGGGAGAATTTATAGTTACAAAATATACAACAATGCCAGCTGCTCTTGTAGAGTGTGGTTTTTTATCAAATCCCGAGGAAGCCCAGATGCTTAACAGTGATGATTATCAAAATAGGGCAGCTCAAGGAATAGCAAATGGGATTCATGCTTATGTTAATAGTGCTGGTGTTAGTGGGGCTGCTACTACAACTGCGACAGGTGAAAAACTTACAGGTGATGTTTTAATAAATATTGATACACCTAAAAATAATCAGACTGTTGGTGGTGTTATAACTCTTGAAGGTTGGGCAATTGATAAAAGTGCAACAGTTACAACTGGGATTACTGCGGTTCATGTTTATGATGGGCCAGCTAATGGTCAGGCAAACTTTATTGGGCAAGCAACTCTTGGAATTGCAAGACCTGATGTTGCTACTTCGTTTGGAAAGGGCAATTTAGCACCTAGCGGATTTAGGCTTTCAATTAATACAGCAAGTCTTGCTAAAGGTACTCATGTTCTTCATATTTATGCTAATAATGAGGCTGTTGGATGGAGGTATACTACTGTTGTCATAAATGTAGTAAATGATGGAAGTGCACCTGCCCAAACGCAGACACAAACTCAATCCCAGGCACAGACTCAAACAACAATCCAAAGTACTCAACAAACTTCTACCAGTACTAATACAGCTGCAAGTTCTACAAGTTCTGGGGCTGGAAAAGTTTTAATTAATATAGATACACCAAAAGCAAATCAGTCAGTAAATGATACTTTTACATTAGCTGGATGGGCAATCGAGACTTCTTCTACTAATTCAACTGGGATTACAGCTATTCATATTTATGATGGGCCAGCTAATGGTGAGAAGAATTTTTTAACCGCTGCTACTTATGGAATTGCAAGACCTGATGTTGCAACTCATTATGGTAAGGCTAATTTTGCAAATAGTGGTTTTAGTGCTCAGATTAATTTAAGCAAACTCTCAAATGGCGCTCATACTTTATATGTTTATGCATATAATTATTCACTTGGGTGGAAATGGGCAACTGTTAATATAAACGTAGGTGGTAGTTCTGGAAGTAGTGCGCCACAGCAACAAGTTGCAGGAATTACTGAAAACAGCAATAAAACGGGAAGTTCATCGGGAAGCAGTACTGTGGCAACTCAAAGTGCAAATATTTCAGGTTCCAAATATATACTTATAAATGTTGACACGCCATCTGCTAATTCATCAGTAGGTGGAGATTTTGAGATTTCAGGATGGGCTGCTGATAAAAATTCATCATCTGGCAGTGGAATAAATATGATTCATGTTTATGATGGGCCTGCTAATGGGCCTCAAAATATGATTGGTGTTGCTGCTTATGGAATTGCAAGACCTGATGTTGCTACCGCATTTAGGAATGGCAATATAACTAATTGTGGTTTTAATATTAAGGTGGATTCATCAAGACTTACTCAAGGGCAACATACAATATATATTTATGCTAATAATCCCGAAATTGGATGGAAATATGTTACTTTAAAAGTAAATGTTACATCAGGGGGAGGTCAGACTGCTGCAACAAATCAGGGAAGTGCGGCTGTTTCTGGTGGAACCAATATAGTTGGATATGTACCAGTAAGTGTTGACCAACTTTTAAGACCTTTTGTTATAAGGGGCTCAAGTCAAATTGATAGAGCAAGAAGACTGGCTAATTTATATATAAAGTGGGGGCAGGCTTTTAATATCCGCACCGATATAGCCTGGGCGCAAATGTGCCATGAAACCGGGTGTCTAGATTTTGGTGGTGTTGCACAACCTGGCTGGAATAATTTTGCAGGCATAGGTATTACGGGACCTGGGGCAATGGTTACATTTGCGTCTGAGGAGCTTGGAGTTATTGCTCATTATGCTCACCTTGCTTGGTATGTATATCCTAATCATGTAAATGAGTATTGCAGCGCAAATTATGACCCAAGGCATATTGGAGCTCATAGATTTAATGGAGATAGCTCGATTAATTGCTTAAATTCAAGATGGGCTCCTGCTGCTGATTATGCTAACAAAATCATATATTTTGCTAATCAGATTTGGGGATAGTAAGAAGGAAGATACTAGTTAGTTAATCATAGTCAGGGAAATAACCAGTTTTTATATCTTTTTATGCGGCAATTTTAATGGCGGAGAGAGAGGGATTTGAACCCTCGAAGCAGGTTTTATCCTGCTTACTCGATTTCGAGTCGAGCGCTTTCAGCCTCTCAGCCATCTCTCCAGTTTTAGATTGCATTTATATTTATGCTCTGCCTTATAATTATATAAAGAATTACGTAAATTGAGAATTATATAAAAAATAGGATTTATACTTTAGAAGTATTTTTTATCTATAATCTAATTATTCCTTTTTTATCAGATAAGTTAAGTATGTAGGCTTAACTATTGGAATGTTTTTATACTTTTTTAGTTTTAGAAGATGCTTATCGCTGGATACCATTAAACTAGCATCTCCAGAAACAGCACATTCAAGGATCCTATTATCCGATTCCCTTTCTTTTATAACATTAAACTTAATTTGCGGTCTTATGTCTACACTAATGTCAGACGGTTTTCTAATGAATTTATCTATATTATGCTCAGGCCATTTAAACTTTTCTCTTAATATTCTTACTGTTTCTGTGATTATTTCACCTGATGTAATTAGGATTATTTCATTTTTAAAAGCCATATTCAGAATCTTTGCTGGTACGCCCCTGAAAAGAAGAGCAGAGATATATACATTCGAATCAAAAAGATCCTCAGCATTAAACTATTTAAAACCTTTCTTCATTTAGAATTTTAAAAAGTTCTTCTTCGTCTTTTATCTTAAATCTTTTTGCTGTTTCTTTACCAAAACTAAAAAGTTCTCTCCATTCTTTTTCAGCAAGAGCCTCTTTGTAAGTCTTGAATATCTCCTTAAATATTTCACTCCTGCTCTTATCTTCAGTTTTAGCCAACAAATCCAATTCCTCGGCTATTTCCGGAGGCACAGACAGACTTAATACTTTATTTTTTCTACCCAAATTCATCACCTATAATTTGTTATTACAAAGTATTATTTTGATTTTTCACTTAACTTATATCTTTTAATAAGAGCTTCTCTGACTACTCTGTATTTATTAGCAGCATTTTTATTTTTACTTAGCTAAATTACTTAACTATAAATAGTAATAAAAATATTTAATCATAACCAGGGAAATAATCAGTTCTTATATTATCTTTTGATATATCTTTTTCATAAAGAATATTTGCGATGGCTTTTATCATGTTTATAGGGCCGGAAAGATAGAAGTTAATATCCCTATAATCTTTATAAAGTTTATCTAGCTCTTCCTTTACAATGAATTTGGGTTGAATAAAATAGTATATTTTAAAATTTTCATTTAGGTTTTCTACATTTTGCAAATCTTTTTTAAAAGGAAGGTCATCATCTCTGTTGGCGTATAGTAAATCTGCTTTAAATGACTCTTTCTTATGGTTTATATCTAAAAGAATAGATCTTATTGGGGTAATTCCAATCCCGCCAGCTATAAAAACAATTTTTTTTGTCAAGTCTTCTGGTTCTACAATAAATTTACCTTGAGGTTCATTGCATTCAACAATATCTCCTGCACGCAAATTTATCATTGCTTTTTTAAATGAAGAAGAATTTTCAGTTTCAATTCTGGTAGTAATCATTATTATTTCTTCGAAGGGCGCAGATGCAATGGTAAAAAATCTTTTAACTCCTCTATCATCAGGATTTTGATGAGGAATCAATATTTGCAAAAATTGCCCAGCATGCCATTTTAATGAATTGATATTTTGAAATGAAAAAGAATAAATATTACCTGAAATCTCTTCTTTTTTGATTAATTTTAATGCAGGCAACCTAATCTCCTTTCCTTTTAAAATGTAAAACAACCAGTGTTTTTAAAAACTTATACTTAGGATTTGGCTTTTTGAGCTATCTTTTCAATTTTATCTTTTTATCCAGCAATTTCAATAGCATAGAGAGGGATTTGAACCCTCGAAGCAGGTTTTATCCTGCTTACTTTATTTCGAGTCGAGCGCTTTCAAGCCTCTCAGCCATCTCTCCAGTTTTAGATTGCATATATATTTATGCTTTGCCTTATAATTATATAAAGAATTACGTAAATTGAGAATTATATAAAAAATAAGATTTATATTTTATTAAAATGGTGGGCAGTATTGGATTTGAACCAATGACCTCTGCGATGTGAACGCAGCACTCTTACCATCTGAGCTAACTGCCCAAACTATGAAAAGCTTTTAATTATTTAATTAAAGGAAGGATTTTTTCTATCTCATCTTTTTTAAAATCATTTCCGTATAGCCTAAGAAAAACTTGTTTTTTGAAGTCTTTTTTTGGATACTTTTTTTTAATACTACAAGTCATTAATTTTGCAGATAAATTAAACATGGAAAAACCCATTAACATTCTTTTTTCGCCAGACAGATTCATCAACATTTCTCTGTACATTTTATTAATATTGTTAGGAGTATCGTTCATTTATAATCTCTTCTAAGATGTCGTAAATTTGTAATCTTTTTGCCCATTTCTTTATATATTTTATATCAACTTCTTCTTTTAGCAAATTTTTCACATCATTTAATTGTGTTTGTAAATGATTGTCTTTTGACCATATTAATTTGGAAATAATCAAATCTTCAATACTGACAATATAAATATAATCTTTGCCGAATTTTACCTGCCTTTTTCTTTCAAATTCTGTTTTTCTGTATTCCGAATTCTTCCGAATAATGAAATCAATTTTAATTATCTCGGTAGAATGAATCATATTAAACATGCTTTCATCAGATATCGATTTTTTTATCGTTTCGATATCTATATAGTAATCATCCTTGAAAAGATTGTAGAATTTTTCTACATTGCTGATTTCTATAACAATATCAATATCTCTGGTCATGCGAGGTTGAGCATAATAATTCATAGCTAATGAACCTGTTAGCATATAGGGGATTTTATTTTTGTTTAATTTTTTTATTATCTTTTTTAAGATATTTAGTTCATCTAACATATTTATTTTTCTAGATTTATTTGCACCATACAAAGAATTTACTAATATAATATCATTTATTTTTTATAAATCCCCATGTTTTAATTTACATTAAGAATATTTTAATGAAATTAAAAATATCATGCATTGTTTATAATATGTATTATTTATACTATCTAAAACCTTGTTTTTTTATTTTCTATTTGAGAGCGCATGGGGGATTTAGAGGATGCATCAATCAATCTCCTAAATTCTTGTGGCTTAATGATTTGCAAACCTGATTTTTTTTGCAATTAAAAGTATTATTTTGGTTTTTCACTTAACTTGTATCTTTCAATAAGAGCTTCTCTGACTACCCCATATTTATTGGCAGCATTCCAGAACAGAAAACCATTTATACCAAGATCTTCGGCAGCTTTAATCTGAGCAAGTATATCGTCCTTTGTATAGTTTATTTTAAGGCCGAAAGCTTGAATCCAAGGCATCATTATACAATTTGTTTGATCAATCCTTGCAAGGCCTTTCTCGAGGGTATATTTTACAACCTCATAAGGGTGTTCCTCTGGAAGGCTGTAGCCTAAAAATCCCTTTGAATAATGTGAGGGATATGGCATTGGATATAAATAATCAACGTAAGGCCCAATATCTTCTATTAATTGTCCGATACCCTGATCATTATTTTCAATAAGTACAAAACCAAAAACGTCTGCAGAAATTTTTATGTTATATTCTTTTACTGCATCAGTAACTTTCTTTAGGAAATTTTGAAGTGCCCAGCTTTTTGAATTATTGCCTGTATTGTAAGAATACTGTGCAAAAGCAATGTTTCCCTTTGCAGGACCACGAATGTAATCAAACTGAACCTCGTCAACCCCTTTTTGAGCAAGCTCCTTTACAATTTCTATAATATAATCCCAGTAAGTTTCACAATAGATATCAGGCCAGTTAGAACCTTCAGAATTAAGTGGCTTTCCATTTCTTGAATCCTTGATAGCAAGCTCTGGATGAGCTTTAGGAATTATTGAATCCTTAAAAACAACAACTCTTGCAATTGAATATATATTTCTTTCATCCATTTCTTTTAAAATTTCATCAATGTTATATAAAACATTTTTTGCCTTGCTTTCTATGGCAAGTTTAATATTTGTATCATAATTAATATAACCGCTGTCATCTTTTGCATTAAAGACTATGCAGTTTAATTCTGTTTCGTCTATCAACTTATAAATTTCCTCTCTTTTTTTGGCAATTCCCATAGAATAGCCTGTAAGATATACTCCTTTTTGAGTTCCTGGGACAATTTTTTCTTTTAATTTATTTGGTTTGTCTTCATCACCGCTTCGAGGAATACAAAGAGGGAAAGGATTAGAAAAGTAAGTGCGATTGTAATAGCCCTGATTAATAGATGAGTGACTGGATGTATAATTACTAGATTGATAATTATTGGATGAATAATGACTAGATGGATAATTAGATAATGAGGGTGCAGAAATTGTTGCACTTTCTGTTTTATCAGCAAAGCCAAGAATAGATAATGACAGTAAAAAAACTAAAGAGAAATATATTAATTTCTTTAGCAGCATTTTAATTTTTTATTTTTTTAGTTTTGTCTTTATTTTCAGTATTCATAATTATGACCCTATCTAAAGATTCAGCTCAATTAAACAATCAAGTATTTCCTCGGGATTCCAATTGTTTGATAGTTCTCTTTGTTCCCCATCCGCATCTAATTTTTGAAAAAATGCCTCTTTTTATAGATTAATGTAGCTGCGACTATAGGAACTTTTAAATCTGCACACGATTTTAATGTATCTCTCGCTAATATACCCAACCCGCCGCTATAAGTAGGCATAATGGATTAAAATCTTTAACTCATCCTAGTGCTTACTTGATTTCGAGTCGAGCGCTTTCAGTCTCTCAGCCATTTCTCCAGGTTATATTTTTAAAAAAAAATCGTGTTATCTAAGAAGGGTCAGACTTACAATCATAACAACCATCCCTGCTATAAAGCTTGCGATTGGCAAATGGTTATAGCCATACGATTTTGAAACTGGGAGCAATTCATCAATTGATATAAAAACCATAAGACCTGCTATACCTGAAAGAATATAGCCTAAAACAGTAGGATTCATAAATGGCAGTAGAATGAAAGCCGTAAGTATAGCACCAACTGGTTCTACTACTCCTGACAAGAAAGACCATAAAAAAGCTTTTCCTCTATTGCCTGTAGCCTTGTAAACTGGTGCAGATACAGCTATGCCTTCAGGGATATTATGAATAGCAATAGCGATAGCAATTGCAATTCCTAATTTTGCATCTGTGAGGGAGCTAAAAAACGTAGCCATGCCTTCCGGGAAGTTATGTATACCTATCCCTAAAGCTACAAATAGGCCTGTTCTAAGCAGTTGTTTATCAGTTTTATCAGTGATTTTTTCCTTCTGCCCCATATATTCATGTGGGATTAAGTAGTCAATTAAAAAAATAAAAATAAAACCTGAAACGAAAGCTATACCTGTTTTTGTAAACCCTATTTCTTCAAATCCCTTGGGAACTAGTTCAAAAAAGGAAATTCCAATCATTACTCCAGCAGTAAATCCCAACACAAAACTCATAAACTTTGCATTTTCTCTTTTAAAAAAGATTCCTATAATGCTGCCAATAGTAGTGGAAAGTCCAGCTATTGTTGTTAAAAGTAATGGTTTTACAAATTCAGGTCTCATTCTTATTATAATTTTCCTAAATATTGCTTTAAATTATATGATATTTACTTCGTTTTTGAAAACCAATAAGTTTTTAATTATTTAATGATTGTCAAATATTTAAGGATTATTACTATATTGACAATAATATATTACTTGGATAATATATATTGATTTTATGTTGTTTTCGGTGTCAGTTATGGTTTTTTACAAAAATTTTGAGATTAATAGATAGCATTTAAGGATGTAATAAACTATGTCAAAACTTCTTAAGTATCTTAAGCCATTCACCTGGTTTATATTTGGAGTTATACTCTGCCTTTTTGCTCAAGCTATGAGTGAATTGTCATTGCCTGGTTTTATGTCCAATATTGTTGATATTGGTATTGCAAAGGGGCAGATGAGTGTAATTTATACTGAGGGAATAAAAATGCTCCTGTTTGTTCTCCTAGGTGTGGCTAGTGCTGTTGCTGTTAGCTATCTTTCTGCAAAGACAGCATCAGGATTTTCAAAAAGTGTAAGAAGAAAGATGTTTGAGAAGATTGTAAATTTTTCAAATGCAGAATACGATAAATTTTCAACATCTTCTTTAATTACAAGGACAACCAATGATATCCAGCAAATAGAGATGCTTCTTACAATGCTTTTAAGGATAGTTTTTTATGCTCCTATTTTGGGTATAGGTGGTGTTTACAGAGTTATTAGGACTAATGCATCAATGGGTTGGATTATTAGTGTTGCGCTTGCAGGAATTGTAGTAATTATAGTAGTGCTTTTTATGATAGCAGTTCCAAAGTTTCAGATTGTGCAAAAACTTGTTGATAAGTTAAATCTTACTACCAGAGAAATTCTTAATGGAATTATGGTGATACGCGCCTTTAATACTCAAAAACATGAGGAGGAAAGATTTGATAAGGTAAATACTGAATTGACCAAAGTTCATCTTTTTATAAATAGGATAATGGCAATCATGATGCCTTCGATGATGTTTATTATGAATGGCATTATTATTCTTATTGTCTGGGTAGGCTCTCATCAAATAAATATTGGTGCAATGCAGGTTGGTAGCTTAATGGCATTCATACAATATTCTATGCAGATAATATTTTCGTTTTTAATGATATCAGTTATTTTTATAATGGTTCCAAGAGCTTTAGTTTCCGCACAACGTATAAGTGAGGTACTTGAAATAGAACCTTCAATAAAAGATCCTGAAATTCCAAAGACTTTTAAGGAAGATCCAAAGGGTTATGTTGAATTTAAAAATGTATCTTTTAAATATCCTGATGCAGAGGATTATGTGCTAAAAAATATTAGTTTTGTTGCATGCCCTGGGCAAACAACAGCATTTATCGGAAGCTCAGGTTGTGGGAAATCCACACTTGTTAACCTTATTCCACGATTTTATGATGTTACAGAAGGTGAGATACTCATTGATGGAGTTAATATCAAAGATATTCCAAGAAAAGCTCTTAGAGATATGATTGGATATGTGCCTCAGAGAGGAATTCTTTTTTCTGGGACAATTGAAAGTAACTTAAAATATGGAGATGAAGACGCTACAGAGGAAGATTTGGAAAAAGCTGCTGAAATTGCACAAGCTATGGAATTTATAAAAGAATATCAAGAAGGGTTTTTGACCCCAATTTCTCAAGGTGGGACTAATGTTTCTGGAGGTCAAAGACAGCGTCTTTCAATAGCTAGAGTTTTAGTTAAAAAACCTAAGATCTATATTTTTGATGATAGTTTTTCAGCCCTTGATTTTAAAACAGATGCTGCGCTTAGAAAAGCGCTAAAAACTGTAACTAGAAATTCAACCGTATTAATCGTGGCACAAAGAATAGGTACTGTAATGGATGCTGAGCAAATAGTAGTTCTTGATGAAGGTGTTATTGTCGGAATAGGAACTCATAAAGAGCTTCTGAAGACTTGCAAAGTTTATCAAGAAATTGCTTTCTCTCAGCTTTCAAAGGAGGAACTTGAATAATGGCAGAAAATACAGAGGCAAAACCTAAAAGCAATATCCCGCCAAGAGGTGCCTTTGGAGGAGGCAGAGGAGGCGGAAGAGGAAGGGTTGTAGAAAAACCAAAAGATTTCAAGGGGACATTCAAAAAATTTATTAACTATCTAAAACCCTATAAAATTCCCATTATAGTTGTAGTTATTTTTGCAATATTTAGTACAGTTTTTTCAATATTAGGACCAAGAATACTTGGAAAGGCTATAACAAAAATCTTTCAGGGTGTCATAGCAAAGATGAGTGGGGCCCCTAATGCTTCGATTGATTTTGGATATGTTGGTAGAATTTGTTTAATTCTGCTAGGTCTTTATTTAGTTAGTGCGCTTTTTACCTATATACAGGGCTATATTATGTCTGGTGTAGCTCAGAGAGTGACTTATAATTTTAGGAAAAAAATTTCTGAAAAAATCAATAAGCTTCCACTGAAATATTTTGATGAGACTACCCATGGTGAGGTTCTTTCACGTATCACAAACGATGTTGATACAGTAAGTGCTACTTTAAATCAAAGTTTGATGCAGATAATTACATCTGTTACCACAATTATTGGCATCATGATAATGATGTTCTCTATAAGTTGGCTTATGGCTATTGTTTCAATTTTCATATTACCTGTTTCAGCTGTAATAGTTATGGCTATTGTGAGAACTTCTCAAAGGTTTTTCAAGAGAAGGCAAGATTATTTAGGGCATGTTAATGGTCATGTTGAGGAGATGTATGCAGGTCATAATATTGTGCAGGTATTTAATAAAGAAGAACATGCTATTAAAGAATTTGATGAATATAATAACGAACTTTATAGTGCCTCATGGAAATCAGCATTTTTATCAGGAATTATGATGCCTCTTATGAATTTTGTGGGGAACATCGGTTATGTTGTAGTAGCTATTTTAGGTGGTTATCTTGCAATAAAAAGGGCTATAGAAGTAGGAGACATTCAGGCATTTATTCAGTATGTTCGTTCATTTACCCATCCTATTGCTCAAACTGCAAATATTGCAAATATTCTTCAATCGACAATGGCAGCAGCTGAGAGGGTATTTGAATTTTTAGAAGAAGAGGAAGAACCTCCTGAAGTTGATAATCCAGTTACACTTGATAAAGTACAAGGAAATGTGGAATTTGCACATGTTAGATTTGGCTATACACCAGACAAAATTATAATTCATGATTTTTCAGCTTCTATAGAAGCGGAGAAGAAAGTGGCTATTGTTGGGCCTACAGGTGCTGGAAAGACAACTATCGTTAAGCTTTTAATGCGTTTTTATGATATTCAAAGTGGTGAAATTCTTATTGATGGAACTAATATTTATAATTTAAGACGAGGTGACTTACGAAGTTTATTTGGCATGGTTCTTCAAGATACCTGGCTTTTTAATGATACAATCATGGAAAATATAAGATATGGCAGGCTTTCTGCAACTGATGAAGAAGTTATTGCTGCTGCTAAGGCTGCTCATGCAGACCACTTTATTCGTACGCAGCCCGGTGGCTATAAAATGGTTATAAATGAGGAAGCAAACAATATATCTCAAGGTCAGAAACAACTATTAACTATTGCTAGAGCACTACTTGCTAACCCAGAGATTCTTATACTTGATGAAGCTACTAGTTCAGTTGACACAAGGACAGAAATTCTTATCCAAAATGCATTGGCAGATTTACATAAAGGACGAACAAGCTTTATTATTGCGCATAGGCTTTCAACTATTAGAGATGCAGATATGATATTTGTAATGAATAATGGGGATATAGTAGAACAAGGAAATCACAAAGAGTTAATTGCAAAAAATGGCTTTTATGCAGATTTATATAAAAGCCAGTTTGAATTATTTTAATATATGCTAGTACTCTATATACCCATTTAATTTTGCCTAATTGCTCTTCACCAAAGTTTATAGAAATATTTAGAAAGCATCTAAAATTCTTTGATAAAGATAAATTATTTAACCAGGATGAGTTACCTTAAGAAAACACGCAAGCTTTCCCCAGCGAGGGAAGCTTGCTCAGGTTTCAGGCTTCGCTCTCCTCTTAAAAGAGGAACCATGCCCGCTTCGCCTTCAAATGGTTTTCTTAAGGTAACTCATCCTGGTCCTTAAAGTTTTGTTTTTATTGCTACCATGGAATTTTAGATACTTATAAAATTTTCTCTTTTGTTTTTATTAGATTCTTTAAATGATATAATATTTCACAAATTTTTCTTAAATGATGTTGCATATCAATATTACTGATATATCAATTATTAATAGAGCAAATGGGAGCATATAATAAAAGGTAACGTTTTTAAGGATTTTAAAAATATTTTTTCTTATCGAGAACTTATTTTTAGCCTTACAAAAAAAGAATTAAAAGTAAAGTATAGGGGTTCAGTTCTTGGTTTCTTTTGGTCTTTAATAAATCCTCTTCTTATGATGCTTGTTTATACTTTTGTTTTTTCTTTTGTTTTAAGGCTTGGGGTAAAAGATTATGCAATTTTTCTTATAAGTGCACTCTTATCATGGAATTTTCTTTCAAACTCAGTAACTTACGGAGCAAACTGCATAGTTGCAAACAGCAATCTTGTTAATAAGATATATTTCCCAAGAGAAATAATACCTTTGTCTGTTACGTTTGCAAACTTATTTAATTTTTTCTTTGAGCTTACAGCATTAATGATTGTATTAGCCTTTTTAGGTTATAGGTTTTATATATATTTATATTGGCTTCCCTTACTTATAATTGTTGAATTTTTTTTGGTTGCGGGACTGACTATGATGGTGTCAGCTCTTAATGTATTCTTTAGAGACTTATCACATTTAATAAATATATTAATGATGTTATGGTTTTATGGAACGCCAATTATTTATCCTTTAGGACTTGTTCCTCCAAAATTCCAGTTTATTCTTACGCTTAATCCTATGACGACAATTATTTCTATGTTTCGTAATATTTTTTATCATGTAAAATATCCTGAAGGATTAGTTTGGCCTAGCTATAATATTGTTATTTTTAACATTGTAGTAATTTTACTAATATTTTTTCTTGGCTATTTTATTTTCAAAAGATTAGAGCCAAGGTTTGCAGAGGAAATATAAGTTATGAGCTTAAATAATGATTTAAATAATAATGCTGTAGAGCTTATAGATGTAACAAAAAGATACAGGATTCATTATGAAAAAAATCCTAGTCTTAAAGAAACGGTACTTCATCTTAGAAGAACGAAATATGAGGAATTTTTAGCTCTTGATGATGTCTCATTTGATGTTAAACGTGGTGAGACTCTTGGCATAATAGGACCTAATGGCTCAGGTAAAAGTACCATTCTTAAACTTATATCTAAAATATTAATGCCTAATAAGGGTAAGGTAAATGTAAATGGTTCAGTATCAGCATTACTTGAGCTTGGTGCTGGGTTTCATCCTGATCTTACAGGAAGGGAGAATATTTTTATTAATGCAGCTATTCTTGGTATGAAGAAAAAAGACGTAGAAAAGAAATTTAAAGATATTGTTGAATTTTCAGAACTTGAAAAATTTATTGAGATGCCTGTAAAAAATTATTCATCAGGAATGTATATGAGACTTGGGTTTTCAGTAGCTATAAATGTTAATCCTGATATTCTTCTTGTGGATGAAGTTTTAGCAGTAGGTGATCAAGCTTTTCAAGCAAAATGTTATAAGGCTATTTATGAGTTTATCAAGCAAGGTAAAACAATAATAATAGTTTCTCATGATTTAGGAACTATTCAGGATTTATGTAACAGAGTTATATTTTTAAAGAATGGTAAGATTGAACAAATAGGTGGCCCGGTTGCTGTTGTAAGTTCTTATAGGGAGTATGTTGAAAGCATTGAAATTGGGCGAGCACACGAATCTCAAAAAGAAGAACGTAAAAAAATTTTCCAGACTATTATTGAGAATAATCAGAAAGTTATAAGTGGTGAAGATATTGATAGGCTTGCAACTACAAATCTAGGAACTAATGTAATAAATAGATTTGGATCTGGAGACGCAGAAATTCTTGATATTTCGCTTCTTGATGAGGAAGGTAGGCAAATTGATTTTTGCAAATATGGTGATGAGGTGACAATAGAGTATAAAGCTATTTTTAAAGCTGATGTTGAAGATCCAATATTTGGTATTAGAATTACTGATTTTAAGGGTAATACAGTATACGGGACAAATAATAGGCTTCATAGTATAAAGGCTGGATTATTTAAGGCAGGGGAATCCGTCAAAGTAAGCTTTAAGCAAAAGATAATTTTAATAGGTGGCTCATATTATGTGTCTCCAGCAGTTGGTTATAAGGATTTTAGGACTTACTGTGATTGGGTAAATAATATGCTTACTATCAATGTGATAAAACATGAAAGAGCTGAAGGAATTGCTGATTTAAATTCAGAAATGGCAGTCTTAAGATTATAAAGCATAGCGATTTTAGAAAATAAATAATTTAAAAATAAGTAACAAGCAAAAGGATTTCTTCTTGGATCCAAAAGTACTATTAATAATCATAAATTATAATGGGATAAATTTTATTGGGGAGTGCCTTGACTCTATTTTTAATCAAACATACAAGAATCTAAATGTTTTAGTTGTTGATAATAATTCAAAAGATGGAAGTGTTAAGTTTATAAGAAATAATTATCCAGGTGTTTTGATATTAGAAAACAGAGAGAATAAGGGTTATGGCTATGCAATAAATAAAGCAGTTAAATTTGGGATAAAAAAACTCGATGACGTATCTTATTTTGGGATTTTAAATAATGACTTAAGATTAGATGATAGGTGGCTTGAAAATCTTGTTAAATATGGTCAGTCAAAAGAAAACTGTGGCATTTTGTCTGGCAAGATGCTTATTTATTATTGGCCCAAATATGTAAACAGCACTGGAAGCTTGGTTAATTATTTTGGCAGTGGCTGGGATAGAGATTTTTTTGAATTAAATGAAAACTTAAAAAATTTAGGCAGGGAAAGTGGTGAGGTTCTTGCTGTATCAGGTGGCGCTATGCTTATTAAAAAGAAAGTTTTTCATGAGGCAGGTTTTTTTGATAAAAAATATTTTATGTATTATGAAGATATAGATTTTTGTTTTAGAATCTGGAAATTTACTGATTATACAGTTGATTACGTAAAAGATGCAGTTGCCTATCATAAATTTTCTTCATCAAGTGGAGCCCTATCTATTAAGAAACATTTTTATTTAAAAAGATCGCGATTTATTTTTATTTTAAAAAATTATCCTCTTAACTTTCTTAGAAAGATTATTCCTGAAATTACAAAGTATGAGTTTGGCTTCATAATGAAAGATCTTCTTTTAAGGTATGATTTTATAAATCTTTGGAGAGAATTTTATATTTATCTAATTTTTATTGCAAAATTTCCATTGATTATTGGATCGCGGCTTTTAAGAAAGGATAATAGGAATAAATTAAGGCCGGAAAAAGCAAAAAGAATGTGGGCAATGGTTAGCACGACAACTACTGATTCAGGAAGAAAGCACATACCTATGCAATATCTTGATATGTTATGGAATAAGTATGAAAAATATGGAAGCGAGACAAATAGACTGGTCATGGGTATTAATGATAAAGGTCTTGGCAGAGGATGGAAAAGCCTTATTACAAAAGGATATCCAAGAGGAAGATTTTTTTTCAATTATGCTGATTTATTATTAACAAGCCCATATAGGGGTGAAAACCATAAATATTATTTTCAGTTACAATATTTTCTTTATGATAGAAAAAATGATGAGCTTTATGTTGATCTGGATGGAAGCACTTTTAAGGTTAAACTAAAAAATGGGATGCATACAACCAATTTTGAAATTTCCCATGAGCTGTTAAAAGGCAAAAGTGAAGTTTTTGTAAAACTATGTTTTCGTGAGAAATTTTTAAAAGAAATATCAGAATACAGCTCTTTTTTTGATGGCGTAATGGAGAAAATGGACAATAATACATTTAAAGAGTATGCAACAAATTTTAAAGATTTGTTTGTAATAGAGGTATCTATTTTAAGCGATGATTCTCAATATTTAAGAAATGAGCTTGCAAAAATTGATTAATAATAGCTAAATAACTAACAAAATGATTGATAATGATAGTTAACAAAAATAAAACACTTTATTAAATTTTGATGTTTGTTTTGGTTTTATTATATGCGAAAAAAAGATTCTAAAATAACTAAAAAGCAAAGCGAGGAGCTATCAAACGTAAAAGGCAAAAGATGTCTTATTGTTCTTCACCGGTTTTGGCCTTTTTTAGGTGGCTCAGAAAAGCAGTTTTTAAATTGGGCTCAGTTGCTTGATGAAAAGGGATGCAATGTTACTGTTTATACTACAAATGTGTGGGATAATGATTTTTTTTATTTCCCTGATAAGAAATATATTAAGGAAAGTTATTCAAAAATTGCTAATAATGTATTGATTAGAAGATTTAGGATCTTTCATCTTCCAAGAAAAAATGCCCTACTTACTTTTTTATCAAAATTTCCATCTAGAACTTTAAAATTTTTAATTGGTAGCCCGTATATTTTTGTTCCAGGTTACTATCTCTATATGTTTTTAAATGCGATTTTTTTACCAAAAAAGTTTGACTTTATAATAGCTGGCGTATTTCCTCATTATTACCTTATTTATCCTGCTCTTTTTTACGCTAAGCTAAAAAGAATTCCGTTTATTTTAAGCCCACTTATTCATTTTGGGGAGCCTAATTCTGATGATAGCCTGGATTTATTTTTTAATGAAAAATCTAGATATCTTTTAGATAAAAGTGATTACATTCTAACAATAACTGAATACGAGAGAGAAAAGCTAATATCATCTGGTTTTAGTTCAGCTAAGATTAAAGTAAGTGGAGTTGGAGTTAGTAAAGAAGACTTGGAGATAAAAGGGAATGGAGTAAGGTTCAAAAAGAAATATAATATAGAAAAAAGTCCTTATGTTCTTCAAATATCTACCCAAACCCATGACAAAGGTTCCCATCATATAATCGAAGCTATGAAAATACTTTGGAAAAAAAATATAAATATCAAGCTTGTTTTAATTGGGCAGATATTAGGAGATTTTGAAAGTTATCTACTCCTTCAAAAAAATGAGGTGTTTGAGAATACGGTTATTTTAAATTATGCAAGTGAGCAGGATAAGAATGATGCTTTAAACGGGTGTGATGTTTTTGCAATGCCTTCAAAATCTGATTCATTTGGCCTTGTTTATATTGAGGCTTGGCTTAATAAGAAACCAGTTATAGGTTCATATTGTGAAGGAGTGATTGAAGTAATAGATGAGGGTATAAATGGCTTTCTTGTGCCTTTTGGCGACTATGAGATGATTGCAGGATATATACTTAAACTTCTTTTAAATAAAGAACTTGCCAGCAAAATGGGTGGAGAAGGATATAAAAAAACAATAAATAATTATTTATGGGATGACAGAGTAAAAAATTTTATAAAAGTGGTTGAAAATTTAGAAATTTAAAGGACTTTTAGAAATTTAAAGAACTTAAAAATATTTTTAAAATAAATTTAAAAGAAAACAAGAAATGAAGATCGGGATAGATATTTCAAGATATATTGATAAAGCAGGAGGCGTTGGAATTTACGCTGCAAATCTTCTAAGTTATCTACTAAAGATTGATACAGATAATAGTTATTTGGGGTATACTTTTTTTTATGATTGTTTTCCTGATGGATGGAACAAAAAAGAGGTGGCAGGGATTTTTGAGGATTATTATAGAAATCCAAATATATACACAAACTTTAGTATAAATAAGTTAAATTGGAGTACTAGAAAAGTTAAAAAAGCTTGGGAAAGAGCAAGCATAGAAAAAAAGGAAGCAATATTAGGTAACCCAGATGTAATTCATTCCACTGCCTATATGGTTCCGGAGCTCTTAAATGCGAAGCTTGTTGTAACTGTTCATGATTTAAGTTTTTTACTATTCCCTGAGTTTCATACCGAGGCAAATATAAAACTTTTAATTAAAAATTTAATTTATGTTAACTCAAGGCCGTCAAAAGTAATCTGTGATAGTGAGCAAACTAAGAAAGATCTTAAAAAATTTTTCCATGTTCCTGATGAGAAAATTAAGGTTATTTATCTTGGGGTTAACTATGTTTTTAGTAGACCCATTTCTAGTGAAGAAAGAAATTATGTATTTTCAAAGTATGGGCTTAATGGAATTGATTATATTTTATGTGTTTCTTCAATCGAACCAAGGAAAAATTTTAAAAGGATAATAAGTGTATTCTCTCAGATTATAAAGGATGAGAAATTTAAAGACCTTTTTCTTGTGTGTGCGGGAGGCAAAGGCTGGAAAAATGAAGCAATATATGAATTTATAAAGGAAGAGGGTATTGAAGATAAGGTAAAATTTTTGGGATTTGTTGAAGAAAAAAATTTGCCTGCAATTTATAATGGGGCAAAGCTTTTTCTTTACCCATCCTTATATGAAGGTTTTGGACTTCCAGTTCTTGAAGCAATGAGCGCAAAAGTTCCTGTTATAACTTCAAATATTTCTTCCCTTCCTGAAGTTGCTGGTGATGCTGCCATGTTAGTAGATCCTTACAATGAAGAAGAAATTTATAGTGCTGTTAAGGAACTTTTAAGCAACGAGAGTTTAAGGAAAGATTTTATTTTAAAGGGATCTAAAAGAGCTAACAAATTTACTTGGGAAGATACTGCTGAAAAAACTCTTGAAGTTTATAAAGAAGTTTATAATGAAACTAATGTGGTGTAAATTAAGAAGTATCAAGAAAAAATTATAAAAAGGTTTAAATTTTGTATGCAAATAAAATTTCCTTATGTTTTTTAAAACATGGGGTGAGCCTATCTTTTGGACACATTGCAGGCTGATTTTATATTGATAAATTATAACATATAAACCTATATGGAATACTTCACAAAAGTCCATCACAAAGTCCGATATTTACAACTATTTATAGCGAAGAAATACGATCTATATTCATAAAGTTATAATATTTGAAGGTTTTTTATTTCTTTTAATTTTTTATCAACCAAAGATCTTATTCTCTTTTCTGGAATTTTATCAATCCATACGGCTACTTTTTTAAAGCTAAATGACTTAGGAAAATAAAGTTCCGGAAAATAGCCAAACTGCTTTTTCTTTCTGGTTGATAGGTAAATACTATCAAATAAAGCTTTCTCTGGCTCTGCAATTAGAAAGCTTGCCTGGCCCTTATACCAGTCAAACCCATCAAAAAGAATTGGAGATATACGATGTATAGAAAATGTTCCAAGTTTTGTATTGACCTTTTTTGTATGTACCGTTGAGGCCAGAGTTATCTCCTGTGGAATCTGTTCGATTATCCCATAGAGGTGAAGCGCACTTATAAAGGAGACATAAGCTCTATTTTTTGGAAGCAACAAAGGTATAGCACTATATGGACTCAGTTTTTCATTTCCAGTTTCTGCCCAGATTCCACGCTTAACTTTTAAGACAAGGCCTTTTTTTTCAAGAGTCTGGAGCATTTTTGAGGCATTGGAAAGCGAACTGCCTGAAAGCATTGCGGCTTCCCTGGTGGTAAATACAGGCCGGTTTAACTTTTTTGTAAATGTTAAAATGGATTTTTTAACCATATCTTTTTATAAATTTTTCTAAAAGATTTGCTACTTTTAATTTTATTTCATCCCAAAACAGCGAAGAACTATAACTTGCTTGCTCATCAGGTGCTAAAAAGGACACTACGCTGTCCCTGAACTGCTCAAAAGTTACAGAAAACAAATTTTCATATGCCCGTTCCAGTTTCTCTTTTTTAGGTGCCTTCAAATTATTTATTTCGTAATCGGTAATCTTAGTACTTAAAATATATAAATCAAAAATATCCCTAGCCTGGACTGCTGGCCTTAAGGCAAGTGCACTTATTTTTTGTAAAGCTGCAGCCACAGCATTATAATGGGGAACTATTATAGGCATTAGCTTATAGGTACGAAGTACAGAATCCAACACAGAGCTTGGCACAATCCCTTCTTTTAAGCCCCTTCTTGAAAATTCAACTTTGGTAAAAAGATCTTCTCCTGCAAAAGTTATAAGATGTATTTTAAATCTTTGTGTTGTTTCAGTTTGTTTTGCTTTTGCCATATCAGGAACAGAAATACTCTGTATGCCGTAAGGTCTTAAGTTATCAACAAAATTTTGTGATTTAAATATTTGCAGCACTATATCCTGAATAATATCTACTCTTACTTCAGTAAGGTCAAGGTCCATATCTTCAGAGTATCTTGTACTACCGAAGAAAAACCGCATATTTACCCCACCTTTTAAGGCATAGTGCCGAAAATCAACCTTTCGGCTAAACCATCTTAGGAATTCCAGATGAAATACCTCTCTCTGTTGTAATGAGTTATACATAATTATGTATTATAGTTTACTAAAAAGTAAATTACAATACATAATTATTTTTTCTTTAGAAAAATTAGAAAAAAATTACTGTTTTCCTTATGCAGATAATATAATATTATTTACTGAAAATATTACAAGAAATCGGTGATAAGGACTATTATATAAACTGTATGCAAAAGTGAGTAAAAAAACAAATATAAAATGGATGAGAAAAATAAAAGTATTAAATATTGTTCCAACTCCTTTTTTACAGACAGGGGATGCTATATGAGAATACTTGGCGAGATGAAGGCTCTTGCCAAATAGGGCTATCAAAATATTATCTGTCTTTATTACAACGACCGTGACCTTGAGGGTCTTGACGTAAGAAGAATTATAAATATTATATGGTATAAAAAACTTGAGGCTGGCCTATCATGGCACAAATTTTATGTAGATATATTACTTTTTTTAAAGTAGCCTCAATTTATCAAAAATTAATAATATAAGTCTTTAATTAAAAAATATAAGTCTGGAGTAGCATTGAAAATAGCACTAATAGGTTCTAATGGTCAGCTTGGCACAGATGTTTTTAGCTATTTCAGCAAAAAAGGTGAAGAAGTAATAGGGCTTACTCAGGATGATATTGATGTATGTTTGCCCAAGAAATGTGATGTTGTTTTATCTAAGATTAAACCAGATATTGTAATTAATACTGCTGCATTTAACAGGGTGGATTTATGTGAAGATGAAGCTGAGAGCGCTTTTGCTGTAAATGCTATAGGTGTTAAAAACTTATGTAATGTTTGTTTGAAGCTTGACACGCCTTTGGTTCATTTTAGTACTGATTTTGTTTTTGGGGCTGATGAAAAAAGAAATAATCCTTATACAGAAGATGATTGTCCTGGTCCTATAAGTGTTTATGGCATATCTAAACTCGCAGGTGAATATATTTTAAGATATATGCTTAAGAAGTATTATCTTTTAAGAGTTTGTGGACTTTATGGGTATGCTGGAAGCTTTGAGAAAGGAAGTAATTTTGTTGAGCAGATGATTAAACTTGCAGAGTGTGGGGAGAATATTACAGTAGTAAACGACCAAATTACGACGCCTACAAGCACCAAAGATGTAACTGAAAAGTTATATGAACTTATATATACAAATAAGTATGGCTTGTATCATATGACAAATTCTGGTTATTGTAGTTGGTATGAATTTGCCCTTGAAATTTTTAAATTAGTGGGGCTAAGTCCAAATGTCAAACCTGTTGCCACGGATGAATTTGCAGCAAAGGCAAAAAGGCCAGCTTATTCAGTTCTTGATAACAAAAGGCTAAGAGAAATAGGACTAAAAGATTTAAGGCATTGGAAAGAAGCTCTAAAAGATTATATAGAAGCAAGACCCAAAAAAGAGATAAAAAAGTAAAAATTTTGATAGTTTAATTTATATATTCGTCTTATATATTTATTTTGTCCAATATTGCGTGCACATACATTTATCGCTATATATTTACATTGTTTAAAAAATGATCATAACCGTGGCCAGTTAGTATTTCTTCTTTTCCATTTTTTAATATTTTTATTGTTTTTTCGTCAGTTATCTTTCCCACTACAAAACCCTTAACTTTATCTAGATTTTTTTCCGATACTGTATAAACTAATTCAAAGTCTTCTCCTCCATACAAAGCAAAATCAAGAGCATCTTTATGGCACGCAGCTCCGGCTTCTCGAGTAATTGGCTCTATTGGAACAGAATCTCCGTAAATTATAGCTCCTGTTTCGCTTTGTTCACATATTCTAGTAACTTCGGATGCCAAACCATCTGAAACATCTATCATTGCATTTATATATTGAAGAAATGGCTCAACTTTATGAAATTTTGCTTCTGGCTCAAGATATTTTCTTTTTACTTCATCAAAACCACTAATTTTATTTAAAAAAAGGTTTAATCCTGCTGTGCTGGAACCAAGGTAGCCACTCACCATTATAGCGTCTCCAGGTTTTGCATCTGACCTATATTTTAAGTTTTGTTTTGGTGCTTCCCCAATCATGGATATATCAATAATTAGTTGTTTACCATGAGCTATGTTGCCGCCTATGATTTCAATGTCATACTTAGAACAAATCTTCCAAAAACCTTTATAAATA
>Ga0255345_1000865_pt1 | contig 47846 bp, 46 predicted proteins | sample wastewater_treat_6_FD_192415 | JGI IMG/M metagenome (GOLD analysis project Ga0255345, IMG submission 192415) | Wastewater microbial communities from Lulu Island WWTP, Vancouver, Canada - plant20 | ecosystem: Engineered > WWTP > Wastewater > Unclassified | place: Canada: Vancouver, British...
AAAAATATTAAATATTTATTTAGTTTTTTCATAGAGCTATTATTTTTAATGATTTTAATAATATTATTATTATATCACAACCTCGAAGGTAGGCAACCTCGAAGGTGCTCGACCTCGAAGGTTGACAAAATTAATAGGTGTATTATCCTGACAATAGGTCGCCACTTGCGACTTTTTATTTTACAAACTAACCAAGAAAAGCGATGCCAAATAAACCAAGAAATATATACTCAAATAACCTTTATCATGTATATAATAGATCTACTGAAAAAAGAACAATATTCTACACAGAAAAAGATTATAATAGATTTTTAAACAAAATGTTTTTTTATTCTCAAGAAACCAATGTAAGCATTTTATCCTATGCAATTTTAACAAATCATTTTCATTTATTACTAAAAGAGCCAACCTCGAAGGTTGGCGACCTCGAAGGTCGAAGTGCAATTTCAAAATTTATAGCACAATTATTAAATTCTTATACAAAATATTTTAATTATAATAAAGAACATTCCGGTAGAATATTTCAAGGGCCATTTAAATCAAAAATTATTGAAAATGATTCATATTTACAAAATATAATAATTTATATAAATTTGAATCCCGTAAAGCATAAGATAGTTAAAGATATAAATGACTGGCCATATACTTCCCATCACGAATTTTTAAACAAAATTTGTGAAAATAAAAGAATCACCACTCAAAATGATTATTTTAGCGCGGAAGATTACAAAAAAATTATTGTAAATAGAGTGGAAATTATCAAAAAAATGAATTTGGAGTTTTGAAATCCTCAACCTCGAAGGTTGGCAACCTCGAAGGTTGCTTCAAAAGCTTCAATGGCTTGATTTTTTGTTTGCTCTACTGAAATACTCGCGTCAATGTATATAATTTTTGTACCAAGAGATTTAAAAATATTCTGAAAATCCTCTGATTCATAAAGTGATTTAAGTTTAAGTTGAAAATTGAGATTTTCAAAATCACAATCATCTTTTTTCTCTTTTCTATTTTCAAGTCTTTTTAATAATTCTTCTGGATTAGGAACTGTTGGAATTATTAAAAGATCCATTGGATGAGAAAGCGCAAATGCGTTTCCTTCCATTTTTATAATTTCATCAATGCTCAAATCATTTTCTTCTTGTTCTTTTGACTGGAGTAATTGATAAGTAATTGATGTGGAAACACTTCTGGACTGAACAACAATTTTACCTGATTTCAATACTGGCAATATAACTCTTTTATACAAAATCATTCTGTCGCTCGAAAAACATTCTGCTGTAAATCTAGCAGAATATTTTCCCATTTTTTTAACAACTTCTTCTCTGATAGCAAGACCCGTTCCAGTAAATGTTGGCTCAGATGAACGCAAAACATCAAAAGAATTCAAATCCACATAAAAATCGCTATTTTTATTTTCAAAATCTGGGTGAAAATGTTTTTCTTTCCAATATTTATCCAGATCCAAAACTCTTTTACCTTGGCCCTCTAGAAACTCAATTATTCCATCTAACCCAACGCCCTTTCCCACTCCATCAAGACCATCAATTACTACAAATAATCCTGTTTTTGTTTTTGATTCCCCCATATTTATTTTATTAACTCAACAAATGAATATTTAAAATTATCAGTTTCAAAATTTTCTTGTTTAATTATGGTTTTAAATTCACTATAATCTGGGAAAAATGCATCTGCATCGTTTACTTCTTGATCAACAATTGTTAAATAAAGTTTATCAGCTTTTTTAATTGTTTGTTCGTAAATACTTGCTCCGCCTATTATAAAAATTTCTTCATTCTGTGAAAGTGCAAAATCTATTGCTGTATCAAGTGATGTAAAAACATGAACATTTGGAATTTCAATTTTGTCTTTACTTACCACAATATTAATTCTATTTGGCAATGGTTTTCCAATTGAATAATAGGTATTAAGTCCCATTACAACTGGATGGTTTTGGGTAATTTCTTTAAAGTGTTTTAAATCATCTGGTATATGCCACAATAACTGATTATTTTTTCCTATTGCTAAATTTTTTGCAACGACTGCGATTATATTTATCATACTGCTATTGGAGCTTTAATTCCAGGATGTGGATTATAGCCAATTAATTCAAAATCTTCGTATTTAAATTCAAAAATATTTTTTACTTGTGGATTTATTTTCATTTCTGGTAACTTGCGTGGCTCTCTTCCTAATTGAAGCTTAACTTGTTCAAAATGGTTTTTATAAATATGCAAATCCCCAAAAGTATGTACAAATTCTCCAAGTCCTAAATTGCAAACTTGAGCAAACATCATAGTTAAAAGTGAATAAGACGCTATATTAAATGGAACTCCTAAAAATAAATCCGCACTTCTTTGATATAACTGACATGATAATTTATTATTACTCACATAAAATTGAAACAATGAATGACATGGCGGTGGCGCTGTTTTTTTACCTTTTATAAGGGAACTTATATCAGACACATTCCAACCACTTACAATAATTCTTCTTGAGTATGGATCATTTTTTAGCATATCCACGGCTTCCTGGATCTGATTAATTTTTACTCCATCTTTTCCCTCCCAAGCTGTCCATTGTTTTCCGTAAATTGGTCCTAAATCTCCATTTTCATCAGCCCATTCATCCCATATTGTTACACCATTTTCGTTTAAATATTTTATATTTGTATCTCCTTTTAAAAACCAAAGTAATTCGTAAATAATTGACTTCAAATGAACTTTTTTTGTTGTAAGAAGTGGAAATCCGTCTGATAAATCAAATCTAACTTGCGCTCCAAATACTCCTCTAGTTCCAACACCAGTTCTATCACTTCTATCGTTTCCATCTTGCATTACATGTTTTAAGAGACCTAAATATTGTTTCATATTATTAAAATTATTTATATTAAAAAATTTAAATTATTTACCGGTACTCCCCCATTTTCCAGCACCTCTTTTTGTCTCGCTAAGATTTTCCACTTCTATAATATTCGCTGTTATAATTGGCTGAATTAAAATTTGCGCTATCTTGTCTCCTTTTTTAAATTCTTGAGATTCGTTTCCCGTATTTAAAAGACAAATAGTATATTCTCCTCTGTAAGTATACTCAAAAACACCGCCCATAACTTTCAATCCTCTTTTCATAGAAATTCCACCTTTATCCCAAACAAGCGCACAATATCCTTTTGGAATTTCTAGAGCAAATCCAGTATAAAAAATATGTCTTTCCATCGGCTCTATAACAACATCTTCATGGCTAAAAATATCAAGTCCTGCATCACCATCTAAAGCGTATGATGGAGTTATGACATCATCATATAGTTTTTTTATTTTTATAGAGATATTTTTCATTTATTCTAAATTGAAAATTTTATTATATATATTTTCTAAATTATTTTTCAAATCCCTATCTTCCATTTTACATTAATTTTTAAATACCTAAACATTATCTTAATCTGCATTATATACTTTTGTATTTTCTTCTACTTGTTTTTTTAAATCATTTAAATCAAAATCTATCCCATTTTTTATGAATTGAATTGCCTTATGCAATATAATATTATATTTTATATTATTATCATGACATACTCTAATAAATAACTCATCCTTTGTTATAGTAAATTTTAACCAACCAAGCGTATATTCAACCCCAAACTTATCGTCTAATAAATCCTTTCTAATTCTTTCCGCAGATACTCGTTTACTAAAATCTGGCTCTAATTTTTCTACCACCTTCGCCACGAAATCAATACTATCAATATTATTTGGTATATCTTCTTGTCTAAGAATTATACCAAAATCTCTTCGTCTTTCTGCGCCAAATTTCTTGTATTCTTCATCAATGTCAAAATCCTCATTGTTAATAATAGATTTTTTTAATTTATCTAAAACATTAATAGATATATTATCATTTTTGGCATCTAGAATTGAAATTTTTATTTTGGAAAAATTCATATCACCTGTTTCATAATCTTCTTCAAAATAAATGGACAAGTGAAACGGATAAGATGTATATGTATATCTCCCACCTTTTTCAATTTGTTCACTTAATTCTTGTTCATTTTTACGCATTAATTCCTCCATTTTAGAAAGCATTTTGACAAAAAAATCCTGTGGAGTCATATTGGGTGAATCTCTTGCGCTCCAATCTCCATTTTATCGTTTTGTAAAATCGCTTCTTGGTTTTCAAATTTTGCTTCTTTCATATTGTTTTTAAAAAATTTTATTATATATATTTTCTAAATTATTTTTCAAATCCTCTAATGTTCCCTCATTTACAACAGTAAAATCTGCCATTGCAATTGGTCCTGCTTTTTCTATATTTTCAATGTCTGCATAATCTCTGCTTTGTGCTTTTTCTTTACTTATTGAACGAAATCTGTTTTCTTTATCATTTTCATGTCTTTCTGCTCTTCTTTCTAATCTCGAATAACGAGTACTAGGAGATGCATACACTGCTATTACAATAAAATTGTCTCCATACTTTTCTTTTAAAACTTTATATTCTGACCAACTGTACAAACCATCGCCAATTGTATTGGAATTTTTTAATGCTTCATCAAATTTTGGGATATTCAAAATCGCATAAGCGCCTTGTCCATGCTCTTTTCTAAAATCTTCTCTAAATTTTCTTTCATTGTCTTCACTAACTTCCAATCCTCTTTTTTGAATTTCATCTAGTGTAATTTGACCAAACCTCACATAAGAAAATCCGCGATCTACAAAAAAATTAGAAACTTCACTTTTTCCTGATCCACACATCCCGGCAATACAAATTAATTTATTCATATATTTTAATTTATTTATCTTCTTTAAATTTTACTGCTGAACAAAATGCATCTATATTGTAATTTATTTTTCTATCTGGTATTTTAAGTCTTGAGATTTCCACTCCAGCTATTTTGAAAAATTCTTCTGCTTCTGTTGCGTGGTAATCGGAAAAAATTACAACTCTTTTTATTCCTGCTGCTATAAGTGCTTTTGCACAATTTGTGCATGGCATATTTGTAATATAAGCACTCGCTCCTTGTGTACTCACTCCGTGTTGCGAGCATTGTAAAATTGCATTCATTTCAGCGTGAATTGTTCTAATACAGTGATTATCAACAACATAACAACCAACATCTTCACAATGTACATCACCGGGAATTGAACCATTGTATCCAGTAGCTAAAATTTGTTTATTTTTTACTAGAACACAACCACAATGCATTCTCGGACAAGTTGCCCTCTCAGAAATAAGCATTGCTAACTTAAGAAAATATTCATCCCAACTTGGCCTTTTATATGTTTTATTTTCTTCCATATATTTATCAAAATTATAACTAAAAACATTTTATCAAGTATTAATTGGCTTGGCAAATTAGTAAAATCAATCAATATAATATAAAACAATTTTAAACTCAAAAATCCCCTTTACGGGGATTTTTGTTATACCTTATATTCACAAAATATTTACAATGTAATTTTTAATCCTGGTCCCATTGTTGAAGAAAGCGCAATACTTTTTATATAAGTTCCTTTTAGTGATTGTGGTTTTGCTTTTTTAATCGCTTCTATAAAAGCAATTATATTTTCAACTAATTTATTATCATCAAAACTAATTTTACCAACAGCTAAATGCACATTTGCACTGTCATCGTTTTTAAATGATTCTTTTCCAGCTTTTAATTCCTTAATCATTTTTTCAATATCATTATCAATTGTTCCGCTCTTTGGGTTTGGCATAAGACCTTTTTGACCCAAAATTTTCGCAATTGGAGCAATTTTTGCCATCATTTCGGGTGTTGCAACAGCTATATCGAAATCACACTTACCTGTTTTTCTAATTTTTTCTATATATTCATCATCTCCAATTATATCAGCTCCTACTGATTTTGCTTCCTGAGTTTTTGTTGTAAAAGCAACTAATCTTTTTATTTTGCCATTTCCATGTGGAAGAATAACTGTTGATCTTACAATTTGTTCACCTTTTTTAGGATCAATGCCTAATGATACATGAGCTTCTATTGAAGCATCAAATTTTACAGCTGGCATTTCTTTTAAAATTTTTACAGCTTCAGAAATGGTATAAACTTTGCTTGCATCAACGCTTTTTTTTATGGCTTTCATTCTTTTTGACAATTTTGTCATATATTTTACTTTCTTTTGAGGTGCAAACCCTTCCTCGCCAATTTCCAAAGGCCAAAAGGTCCCTCAATTAATATTATTAAACTGTTTCTTCCTCGCGCTTTTCCTTTTTTATAATTCTCCAATGCATAAAATATATTGGAAATCCCACAAGAATCATTGCTATGGCGTTGGAAGCTTCTCTTTGTCTATTTGATACTGCTGGATTATAATTTTTGGAATTTTCTTTCCAATTTTGATAATCCTCAAGCCATAATTCTATATTAGCTCTATCTTCTTCTGTGAGATTTTCACAATTTTTTAATGCTTCTACTTGAGCTACAGAGTCTCGTAAATAAAGTTCATTTGGTCCATTGTAGTAATTATAATCCACTTGTTTAAATACAAATGCCTTAAGTGTTGTATTTATAGCCATAACTGACCCTATTATAAAAACAATAAGACCAATTGATGTCATGAGATACAAATAAATCATTCTAACCCATGAAATTTTCTTCATACAATTTAATTTTAATTTTTTTACTATAAAGTAAATTAATTAATTTATTATTCAAAATCGAAACTGAGCTTACTCAATTTTTACGCCCATTTGTTTTGCAGTGCCTTCTATAATTTTTATCGCTGCTTCAATATTGTAAGCATTTAAATCTGGTAATTTTTTCTCTGCAATCTCTTTAACTTGGGCTTTTGTAATTGTTCCCACTTTATCTGTTAATGGGTTTTTTGCGCCCTTTTGAATTCCAGCGGCTTTTTTAATTAATTCTGGCGCTGGAGGAGTTTTTAACACAAAGCTAAAACTCATATCTTCAAAAATTGTAATAACAACTGGAACAACATCGCCCATTCTATCTTTTGTTGCGTCATTGAATTTTGTACAAAAATCCTGAATATTTACACCATGTTGACCAAGTGCTGGACCAACTGGTGGGGCTGGATTTGCCTGACCAGCTTTTATTTGTAATTTTATAGTTGTTTTAATTTTTTTTGCCATATAATTTTCTAATCTTGTTCAAGAAGCAGGCCTAATGGCCATGAACAATAATAATTTATATTCTCTTAATTTGTAAAAAATCTAATTCTACTGGGGTCTCTCTTCCAAACATTGAAACAAGCACTTTTACCTTTCCGTGATTTTGATCAATGCTTGCAACTTTTCCTTCAAAATCTTTAAATGGTCCGTCGATAATTTTTACTGCATCGCCCTTTTCTACATCAATTTTATATTCTGGTTCCTCCACTCCCATTCTTTTCTGTAATACTTTTACTTCTTCATCTGTCATTGGAATAGGTGTTGTTCCTGTTCCTATAAAACCAGTTACATTTGGGGTATTTCTTACAACATACCAAGAGTCGTCGGTAACAAACATTTTTACCAAAACATAACCTGGAAAAATTTTCTCCCTAACGGTTTTTCTTTTTCCATTTTTAATTTTTATCTTTGTCTCTGTAGGAATAAGAACTTCAAAAATTTTATCCTTCATATTCATTGACTCAATTCTTTCCTCTAAATTTCTTTTTACATTTTCTTCATACCCAGAATAAGTATGTATAACATACCACCTTGTTCCTAAACTTTCGTTTTGCTTTGCCATTTTATTTTATTTAATAAGTATTGTTAAAATTGCAGATAATAAAAAATCTGTAAGACCCAAAAAAAGCGCCACAACAATACTCACAAAGATTACTTGTAGTGTTTTTTTGGTGGTTTCTTTCTTGCTTGGCCAAACAACTTTTCTTAATTCTTTTATTGAATCTTTAATGTACTGAATTAATTTATTAAACATATAATTAATTTCATCAATAATAAAAACATAGTCTCTTGACTAATATACGATTATTATACTAATAATAAAATAAAAGTCAAGTTGATTATAATAAATTTTTAATATAAAATTTTATCTAAAAATCTAATTTTTTAACATCTACTAGGTTTCTTTCTGAAATAACATTTATTCCTCTTTCGCCTATAATATACAAATAATCATTAATATAAATAGCTCTTTTAATAGCTGTTTCGCTTAATGCTCTACCCAATGTTAATTTATTAGGAGTGTAATTAAAAATATAAGCTCCCCTTGAACCAGGTATAAAGAATAATTTATTATCCTTATCAAGTAAAAAAGCTCTGTGATTGTTTTGTATTTCTGTCCAATATTCATCTAGCATATATTTATCTATTTCCTGAGGATCGCTTGGATTAGACACATCAAACATAGAAAGTTTGACTTTACTACCCTCCTTGCCTATACCCAATATAATATCATCTGATAATGGATGCAAATAAGATGAATAACCCGGAATCTTTAATTCGCCTTTGAGTTGTGGATTTTTTGGATTAGATAAATCTAAAACATAAAACGGATCTACCTGTCTAAATGTAACAACATAGCCCCTATCCCCTAAAAATCTCACCGAATAAATTTTTTCTGTTTTTCCAAGATCTTTAACTGAACCAATTATATTTAAACTATTGTCCAATACATAAACATCATTTAAACTTTCTCCGCTGGAAAAAACTGAAAAACCATCACCAATTGTTGTTGCAACTCTTAAATTGTTATTGTATTCATCTAGTGCGAATTGGTTTAATGTTCTCCCTGGAACGCTTCCCACTGAATTAATATTAAACTTATCTAAGGCAATTTTTACAATACCAGTCTGCTCTAATTCTCTTTTGTGTTTACTATAATAACTCTCCATTCTATTTTGCATTTCATTTTCAACTTTTAACTGTTCATCCTCGCTCAATGAATAAATATACTTTTGAAAAATAACACCAAATTCCTGCATTTTAGATTCTTGACTTATGTCATAATTCATTAACTCTCCTAATTTCTTGACAACTGCTTCTGGGAAAATATCCCTCGCTTCTTCATTAATAAAATTATAAAAAAACTTTATTATATCATCTGAATAGTGGTATGTAATATATAAATTATTTTCCGACATATAAACAACGGAATTGCTTGCAGAACCTATAAACGAAATTTTATCTTCTATATTACCGTCCTGGGGATTTATTTTCATAGCAATAAAAGTAGAATCAGTATTAATTGGTGTTTCTGGATAATAGATATCCGAACACATTATGTTGACTTTTTTACCAGAAACACTGAGTGGTACTATCGGACATGGCGAGAATTCATTAATTGAATTTACTGTAACTAAATATATTTTATCATTGTACATTCTGGATTGAACAATTCTACTTTTATCAAGTGTAATATTCCATTTCTGTTCTGGGGATTTAATATTTGAAATATCATATCCATAAATCTCTTTTCCTTGAAAAATTACCAACATTTTATCATATAAAAACATTTCTCCGGCTCTTTCTATTTTAGAAACAAGCTCTAAATCTTCTATTGGTAGAGCCTTTATTATTTTTATATCTGAAGTATACCTTGGTAATTCCGCTGTTTTTGTTCTTTCACTTAAAACAATTCCATCAACCACTACTCCCCCAGACCTAGAATATGAATTATTTGAAGAAAAATAAATATATTTTCCGTCTGTTTTAACTATATCTGACTCATCAATATTTAATACCTGAACATTTGTTTGAGAAACTCTATCAACGGAAGAAGTCAATGCTTGTTTAGTACTAGCCAATCCAACATCCGAAATACTACCAACATCATCTCTTGCAAAACCCGTACTAAATTCAGTATCAGGAGATTTTAAAGTATTCATTCCGACACTAGCATTAAAAAAACCATAATAAGAACTTTGAGGCGCTTTTGTTAAATATTCTTTAAACTCCTCTTCTGAATTAAATTTTTTAATCTGAGGGGTTTCAAAATTTTCATCTTTTTCCTGATTTAATATAACATTGTCTTTTTTGTTTGATTTTTTATTTTTAACTAAAAAATCCCTATACAAACAAAGCTCAAATAATAAACCAGCGATGATCACTAATCCACAAACAGCGATCCAAATGTATTTTTTATTTTTATTTATTGATCCATTATAATCTCCAATATTTGGCTGTGGAGTTGTTTGCGTTTGGGACGATTGTTGTAATATGTCATGCACTATGTTGTCCTTTTTTGGTTTTGGCATATTTTTATTTTAATTATTATATATATAAATAATAACACTATTGAAAAAATTAAAAAATACCTATTTCAAAAAATTAACACAATTTTCAATATTATTAATTTTTGGCAACCCTCCAAATTCAAAACATCCTAAAAGTTTACAAATTATAATATAAATTAATTTAAATGTTTGTTTTGTGCTTAACAATAAAATAATATTTCACCACTTCAATCAAAACAACATTAATTAACGCTAAGCCCCCTATAATCAACCACGAAGACAAAGAAATGGCTACAGTGCCCAATAACCTATTTAAAAATGGTAAATATATAGCAGATAATAATCCAACAACGCTTAGAAACCACGCTCCTATTAAAAATTTATTATCAAAAAAATTTATATTCCACAAATTTTTTCTCAAACTCTTGCAACAAAATACATAACATATAGAATCTATTGCCAAAGATGCAAAAACCATGGTTCTTACATAATTTATATTATGATTATTTTTCCAGAGCCAAAAAAATAATCCCAAAAGCACAATATCCGTTATTAATCCAACAACAAAAATAATTATTTTCATTTCTCTTGTTAATAAAGAAATATTTTTACCCTGTGGTTTCTGCTTCATTAAATCTTTTTCTTTTGGCTCAAATGCTAGAGCAATATTAGGCAGACCATCTTCTATCAAATTGATCCATAAAATCTGAACAGCAGTAATTGGCAAAGGAAATCCTAACATTATACTCACACCTATCAAAACTATTTCTGTAAAACTATCTGATAAAAGATATGTAATTACTTTTCTTATATTATCTAAAATTGCCCTTCCCTCTTCTACAGCCGAAACAATAACAGAAAAATCATCCGTTAAAAGAACTATATCGGAAACTTCTTTAGCAACTTCTGTTCCAGAGCCCAGAGCAACTCCTATATTAGCCTGTTTTAGCGCTGGAGCGTCATTTATTCCATCTCCCGTCATAGCAACGACTTCTCCAGCATCTTGCCAGGCCTTGATAATTCTTAATTTATGTCTAGGTTCAACTCGAGCATAAATATCTATATCTCTAAATCTAGATTTAAATTCTTCGTCTGACATTTTTTCTAAATCACTGGCTTCTAAAATATTTTTATCTTCTATCTTTAATCCTAACTTATTTGCAACTGATTTTGCTGTTAATTTATGATCTCCTGTAATAATAATAGTCCTCATTCCAGCTTGATAGCATGTTTGTATTGCTTGTTTTGCTGATTTACGAATAGGATCTTCTAAAAAAATAAATCCTGCAAAAATTAAGTCATTAATTGATTCTTTTAAATTAATTTTTTGATTTTCTATATTTTTATAAGCCACTCCTAAAACTCTGTACCCGTCAGTAGTTAATTGTTCATATTTTTCCATTAAAGCGCTCTTTATCTCTCGATTTATTTCAATTCTCTGATTTTTTGAATGTAAATATTTTGATTTTTTTAAAATTACCTCTGGAGCACCCTTTGCATAAATAATATTTTCTTTACTATTAATAGCTGATTTTCGTAGGGTAGCAGAATATTTATACTCAGAGCTAAATGGAACTTGATCAATTTGCGGTTCTAAATTTTCTAATTGATTTTTAACAAATCCATATTTAGAGCCCTCTAAAATTATTGGTTTTTCTGTTGACATTCCTATAATTTTCCAATTCTCAGGCTTGGCATCTGGATTTTCAATAAAAGATTCACTACACAAAATAGCAATCTTAACAACCAAACTTTTGTCTTCTAAATTTTCATCGGGATATGTGTAAACTCCCGCTACGCTCATTTTTGCTTTTGTTAATGTTCCTGTTTTATCAGTTGCGATTATAGATGTACTACCCAGAGTTTCAGCAGCAGACAACTTCCTTACTAAACCTTTTTTCTTAAAAATTTTCTGCATACCAAGGGCCAAGATGACTGTCATAGACACTGGTAAACCCTCAGGAATAGATGCTACCACCACAGCAACAGCTGTAATAAACATTTCAAAAAAACCTCTACCAACTATAATTCCCTGAATAAAAATAGCAAAACAAATTAACGCTATAACTATTCCAAGAATTCTAGAAAAATGAGCTAGTTTTTTTTGATAAGGTGTTTTGTCCTCTTTTGTCCCTTTGACTAGACTAGTAATTCTACCAATTTCTGTTTTTAATCCAATACTTGTAACAATAAATTTAGCACGACCGTCTTCAACAACAGTACCCATATAAACCATATTATCTCTATCTGCAAGCGGGGTATTGTCTTTTAAAATTTTATTATTTTTTGATGCTGGTAACCATTCTCCTGTCAATGCTGATTCATTGACTTTTAAATTATCAACCTCTATTAACCTGCCATCTGCTGGTACTTTATTTCCGGGTTTTAACAAAACAATATCACCTGGGACAAGTTCATCTGCTAAAATTTCTATTTCCCTATTAGCCCTTAAAACAATAGCATTTATACTCAAAACATTCTTTAATTTTCTTAATGCTTTCGATGATTTACTTTCTTGTATATAGCCAACAAATGTATTCAAAAATACAGCAACAAAAATAACTATAGAATCTGTATACTCTTTCAGCAATAAAGTTACAATTCCTGCAAACATTAAAATATAGATCAATGAATTCTTGAATTGTTCAAAAAAAATCCTCAACTGAGATAATGGTTTCTCTTGGGGAAGTTTATTTCTTCCAAATTTTTCTTGATTAATCCTAACCTGATCCAATGATAAACCTATGCTTGAATCAGAATGAAAATGTTTTATTACCTCCTCTGCGGAAACAGTATGCCAAATAATTTTACTGTCTACTTCTTGTAATTTACTATTCATTTTTTATAATTTACATTATTAAATAAATTTATATAAAAACATAAACTATTATATATTGTATCACAAAGACCTAAATTTATTAAAATTATTAATATTTCAATTTTTATGCTAAAATTATATACATGGATTTAATATTATATATTATTGCATTAATAATACTTTTCGGCATACTTGGATTAAGTGCCGATTTTTTAGTTCACAATATAAAAATAATATCTCGCAAACTTGGAATTAAAATATTTACACTTGGGGTTGTATTGGGTATTATGACATCTCTTCCGGAAATGGCTGTTAGCATAAATTCCATAATAAATGGGATTCCAAATGTATCTGTTGGTAACTTAATGGGAAGTGTGATGGTTATACTTGGATTAATTCTTGGAATTAGTTTAGTTTTAAATAGAAAAATCCGCACAGATGGGGATATGAAATACCTAATACCACAACTCGGAGTTGTTTTTATTCCATTTATTCTTGGGCTTGATAAAAAATTCGGAGTTTTGGATGGCATCATAATGATTGTAATTTACATAGCTTTATTAATTTATCTATACCAAATAAGTAAAAAATATAAAAATGTTCAAGTTTCTATAATCAAAGAACAAAAAATTCTCCAATCAATTTTCTTTAGTATAATTTCAGCAATAATAGTTATAGCGTCATCCTATGTAATTGTAAAACTATCAGTAGTATTATTAAATAGATTAGAAATAAAACCATTTATCCTTGGAATGTTTATATTTTCTATTGGAACAAATTTACCAGAAATTACTGTTGCTATTACATCTTGGAAGAAAAAATCGCCAGAATTATCCGTTAGTCATCTCATGGGCTCCATAATAACAAATGTCCTTATTTTAGGATTCATGAGTATAATAAAACCCATAACAATAAATCTAGAACATTCTTATACAATACTAATGTTTTTTGTAGCGATTATACTAATCCTCACTGCAATATTTTATAAAACAAAAAAATCCCTTGATAGAATAGAGGGCGTATTTTTAATTCTTACATATTTAGCATTTTTATATGTAACTCTTGTAATGCAAATAAAAATAATTTGAATTTTAAAATAAAAGACACATCTCTTTTTGAGATGTGTCTTTTTTATAACTACTTTTATAATCAAATAAATATATTAAATTATCTAGAATTACCAACCTCCACCCCCTCCGCCTCCTCCGCCTCCGCCAGAAAATCCGCCACCACCAAAACCGCTAGAATTATGTGAAGCTGACGAAACGCTTGAAACAACACTATTTAAACTATTGGTAAATGAATTGAAACTGCTTAAAAAAGAATTCATATCAGAGCTAATTGCGCTACCTATATACCAAGTTGGCATAATTGAATTAAATTGTTCCTCGCTATAAATAATTTTCATTTTATTAATCCACAACTTTGCCATACCAAAAACAATTGCATATGGCAATAATTTTTCAAAAATGTTGACTTTTTCATAAAATCTTTGACGATCTTTTTCTGCTACCTTCATATATAATTTCAAGCCCTTAATTTTATGTAATACTTCTCTTCCTTTTTCTGTTGTTTTCGGCATAAAAAAAGAAAAGATAAAAAATATAACTCCAGAAACTAATAGACCAAAAAACACAAATGGAAAAGTAAATGGAAGAGTAAACATACTAATAAAAATGCAAAAAATACCAATTATGTTAAAAATAATCTGCCATTTAAAACCTGTTTTATCCGTATATCCTAAATCATTTAATTTGTCTTTTACATTTTTCTTTAATAACTTAATACCCCTATAAAATTTATCTTTATCTTTGTCTTTGAGAGTAGAAAGCTTAACTGATTTTTTATAATCAAACAATTTGACTAGTAATAATCTTTCAGTATCACTAAGGGATTCCTCGGCTTTTTTATTGTCTAATTTGCGCAATATATAGTCCCTACTTTTAAATAAAAATTTTTTTTCTACCTCTTCAATGGTCAAAATTTTCTTTACTGCAAAATTTATAATTGCCGCGGTAATAAAATTATTCTTTAATACGCCATTTTTCCACAAAACACCCAAAAGTAATGGGTCTAAATTATCTGGTATATCATATTCTGGTATTATAGTTCTCGTATCTCTTGGATCATCTCCATATTTTTTCCAAATAATAAAACAAAATATAAAAGCAATAATCGGTATAATAAGATTCAAAGCAAATGCGATCTTCAAATTGTTTTTACTTAAAAATTTAATAGGTCGGATATTCGCTGATTCCAAAGAATTATCTTCTTCTAGTGTCCCTCCAGCATATGGTAAAAAAATATTTTTTGGAAATGCCAAGGAAACCGTAATTCCATTATTTACGGGAATTGTTTTCGTTGAATTAAATATCAAAGTATTATTATCTAACCAATTATAATTTGCTAAATTATTACTTTTTGATCCCTGTGGACCAGTATAATAATAAACAGTTACATTGTCTTTATTAATTTCTTTTGGTAAAAATATTTTTCCATTAAAATTATCTATTTCTAAATCCCAAAAATGAGCCAAAATATTAAAATAAAACTCATCAAAATCTAACTGATTGTAAATTGTATTCTGAACTTTATATTGAATTTTATAATAATTTACACCACGCACTGTAATATTCGGATCTCCAATTTTCCATGTAATAGTGTGTTTTGATTTATCTTTAACAGTTGTGTATTTATACGGTTTACCATTAAAATCAGTTATACTTATTAATTCGACCGGCATTTGAATAATTTTTTTCCCTGTATTAATTTGCGTTCCCATAACTCTAAAAATTCCATGTTTGTTATTCGCATTGCCACAATCTGCTGTAATAAATTCAGTTATAAGAACCGATGAGTCAGTGTTTAATACTATTTCAGTTTGAAAATCTTTTATATACCAATAATTTACATTTTCTCTTGCAGATACAAAAATTGGCAATAAAAAAATTAAACATATTATAGGAAAAATTATTTTTTTAAACATAATACTTAATATTATTAATTATATTTTAATTATAGCATAGTGAATTAATAAGAAAACGCCCCAATAATATGAGGCGTTTCACATGTTTCAAAAAATAAATCTAAATATTTAATACTTTACAATATATTTAATATTGGCTTTTGCTTTAAGTTCAGCTATAAAAGATTGCGCAACATCACTAAGTTTCATATTTGTTAATGCATCTTTAACTTGTTCTTTTGTTGTTTCTTCTTGTCCTTTTTCTATTGTAATATTATTGTCTTTAATATATTGAGACACTTCTTCATCTGTAACACTTACTTTATCTGAAATAAGTAATTCGAGTTGTTTTTGTGTTGTCATTTGTTCTTTAACAAAATCAATTGTTAATCCCTGAGCTGTAAGAGCTACTTCTAGACTACTTCCCTGCGCAGATAACTGATCTTCTATTGTTTTTATTTGTTGATTTATGTCTTCTTCTGGTACGATAATATTTTTTGCCTTTGCCTCATTTTGGACTAATTTTTGCGTTATCATGGAATCTAATAATTCCTGCCCATAAGATTTTTCTAATTGTCGAACAATAGAAATACGACTAATTGGACTACCGTCAACAGTTGCAGCAACGAAACAACTTCTAATAAAATAAGTTAAAAACAATACAACTATAATTACAGCAAATACAATTACAGTTTTTTTATTAATTTTTATTGTTTTCTTATCGCTATCTTGTTTTTTTTCTTCCTCGTCCATTAATACATCTTTCTTTTCTTCCACTATTTTTTCCTCTACTGTTTCTTGTTCTTGCTTTTCATTTGTTAATTCTTCTTCGTTTATTTTTTCTTCCATAAAATTAATATTAATTTTTAATTATGCTAATAAAATACTTAAATAATAATCTCATATTTTTAAATAAAAATCAATATAAAATCAAAAAATAATTGCGAATCATTGATGGGTGGTAGTTATTAAATTTACAAGTTTTAACAACTCATAATTAATATGATTTTCCAAAAATAGCCCTTTTTGAAGATTTTTTACCGCAAATTATACATTTTCCATCTTTTTTACTATCGCTAAATGGTATACATCTTATAGTTGCTGTTGTTTCTTCTTTTATTTTATTTTCACAATTAGAATCACCGCACCAAAATGAATAAACAAATCCATTTTCTTTTTTACTAAATATATTTTTCATGTCATCATAAGAATCAACCTCGAAGGTCGACCCATTCCTAAACTTCAAGGCCTTATTGTAAAGATCTGATTGAATTATATTTAATAATTCTTTAATTTTTTTATCTATATTAATCAACGGAACTTCTATTTTTTCCCCACTATCCCTTCTAACTAATATTGCTTTTTTGTTGGCAATATCGCGTTGTCCAATTTCAATACGAAGTGGGACACCTTTTCTTTCCCAGTCATAAAATTTAAAACCAGGTCTTTCATCTCTTTCGTCTATATAGACACTATATCCAGTTTTTTCTGTAATATTATTAGCAATATTTTTCACTTTTTGAATAATATCTGCTTTTTCTTTATTTTTATTCCATATAGGGACAATAACTATTGGCATTGGAGCAATTTTTGGTGGCAATACTAATCCCTTATCATCGCTATGTACCATAATAATAGCGCCAATAATTCTAGTGCTCATTCCCCAACTTGTTTGCCAAGCATATTGTTCGTTTTCATTTTGATCTGTAAATTTAACATTAAATGGTTTAGAAAAATTTTGACCCAACATATGGGATGTCGCTGCTTGTAATGACTTTCCATCTTGCATCATAGCTTCAATACAAGCCGTATAAACAGCGCCAGCAAATTTTTCATTATCCGATTTAATTCCTTTTATAACTGGTATTGCTAAATAATCTTCAGCAAACTCTCTATATACCTCTAGCATATCAAGAGTCATGTCATCTGCTTCTTGTTTTGTCGCATGAGCTGTATGTCCTTCTTGCCATAAAAATTCAGTAGTTCTTAAAAATGGTCTAGTTCTAAGTTCCCAACGAACAACATTAGCCCATTGATTAATTAGCACTGGTAAATCACGAAAAGATTGAATCCATTTTGCATACATTGTATAAATTATTGTCTCAGAAGTTGGCCTAACAATAAATGGTTCATCTATTAATCCATCTGGTATTAGTTTCTTTTTATCATTTAATTTTAAACGATGATGGGTTACAACAGCGCATTCTTTCGCAAATCCCTCTACATGTTCAGCTTCTTTTTCAAAAAAATTTTTAGGAATAAATAATGGAAAATATGCGTTTTTCACTCCTCTGGATTTAAACATAGCATCTAAAATTTTCTGAATATTTTCCCATATAGCATAACCATTTGGTTTAATAACCATACATCCTCTCACGGGAGAATTATCAGCTAGTTCAGCCACATCAATAATATCTAAATACCACTTGGAATAATCCTTTGATTTTGGAGTAATAACTTGTTTTTTTTCTTTGTCTTTTGTCATATTAACTTATTTAATTAGAAAATTTTTTGATATTTACATTTTCTCATAATATTAATAAAAAGTAAAACATAAAAAGCTATCACAATTAAGGAATATTATTTACGGTTCAATGTAGTTCATTAGTTTTGGGTAATAGAAACTATTATTCAAAAAACAAACAATTAAATCAAAAAACACTGATATAATCAGTGTTTTTTGTTGAAACCATATTGTACGCATTAAGAACTAACTATAAAAGCATAAAGGAGGAGATGATAAATAATGTTTTATTTTTAGTTGCTCTTTTCTATTCTATTTCATTAATAATTGGTTGCAAAATTCTAAGTTTTTTCTCTGTGGGGATTACAGCCCATTCAGCAAAGCACCAACTTGGATCAATAAAATCAGGATGATTAAATACCCAATACAAATATGGGTGTGCGTCTTGTTCGACATATACCTCTGGTATGTGTTGACCGATATGACTTGTTAGAACTTCTGGTTTTTTTATTTCTTCATAATCAGTACGGAAAGGATCTTTTACTCGCATAGCAATATTGCGACCAGGTTCACGCTCTATCGGATAATGTGAATGTGGATCAGTAAGGTAGGGATGTTTATTATACAAAAAGTTAATATTTTTTAAATAAGTACTAAACATTTTATTGTTTTCTCCGAAGCAAAAAGTTATTTTATCTTCACTAAAGGTTCCTCCCCATGGCTTATAATCATGTTTAAAGTGATTCCAAAAACCGTCTTTTGTAGCGTCTGTTGTATAGTCATTTCCCATTAAGCTAAATGGCCTAAAAATAGTATAGTTTTTTTGATTCATCTGTTTAAAAATTTCAAGAATGGTTTCTTTGTGTTTAGCATACGGCTCTTTAAATATTTCAGAATTCAGTGGGTTAATTTTTGAATTAATAATATCTTGAAATTCTTTTGAATTTATTTCTGGCAACTCTTTATGTTTTTTAAAATAAACAATTAGTTTAGCAAAAAATAAATGTGGTAAATATGAACAATCTTGATTGTCGCGTTTTTTATTTTCAAAATCAGGGGTCAATAAAAATGCATCAAAGTTTCCCCCATTATAAAAACATTCTAAAAAATTTATAAAACCTCCCATATCCCTTATCCACTCCCTATCATTTAAAAAAGTTTCTATATCAAACAATTTTTGACTTAATATTTCTTTTTTAAAATAGGTTTTACTATCATCATAAATAGAAGAGAATCCATTAAATACATGATTAAATGTGTAATCTGGAGCATTATTTTGAGATATCACCCTAACAATATCCGTAATTATTAAATTTTTAACATATTCTATATTTGAATTTTGTTTATAGTTATATTTTTTTTGATAATATGTAAAATCCCCCTCAACATCTTTTTCTGTTGTATTCAATTTTTTAATATCAGAAAAATCTAAACCCTGAATTGATTCTTTGAGTTTTTCCCTATCTTGCTCTGATAACTGAATCTCATAAACTTTATTTCCTTTTATTGAAAATGGATAATCCCCTTGTTCAATAGCTATCTCAGCATTTTTTTTCCAATCAATAGATTCCCAATCTATTTCATAAGACCAATACTCATCAAATACTAAATTTTCTTTATCCCATTCTACTTGTCTATGTTTTGGAACTTTTTGAAGCTTTTTTTCATATTTAAAAAACGGATATTCATTGTGTTCAATAATTTCTCTATCTATGTAATTTTCTTTTTTAGCTGAATCTTCTTGATTTATTTCCTTATTTTCAACTATTCTATTATCATTTGATAATTTTTCTATTATTTCTCGTTTTACCACTTTTTGAACCTCCTGTGAATTTATTATTTCTTTTGAAACATTAAATGCTCTTATTATTTTTTTGGCATCGTGTATGTCTTCCCTTAACAAACATTCTATGATTCCTTGCTTTATTGCATCCCAGAATGCTTCTTCTGGAACATTAAATTCTTCTTTTATTTCTGTTGCATAATTTACATAACCACCAGATAAAAGATTTATCATCCCCTGCTTTGCTGCTTGTTGAACTATTTCTTCTGGAACATTAAATTCTTCCTTTATTTCTATTGTTCTGTTCATATCTCCACGAGATAAGAGATTTATCATTCCTTGCTTTGCTGCTTGTTGAACTATTTCTTCTGGAACATTAAATTCTTCTTTTATTTTCATAGTAATGTCTATATTGTCAACACCATTTCGATCGCCCATAGATAAGAGATTTATCATCCCCTGCTTTGCTGCTTGTTGAGTTGTTTCCTCTGAAACATTAAATTCTTCTTTTATTTTTTTGGCTTCGCCTATTATGCGTGAGTAACACTTAGACAACCATTCTATCATTCCTTGTTTTGCTGCATCTTGAACTTCTGATAAATTTATTATTTCTCCTGGAATATTAAATTTTTCTTTTATTTCTATGGCTTTTTCGCGTCCCCTAAATAGGCAACTTATCATTCCTTGTTTTGCTACATCTTGAACTATTTCCTCTGGAACATTAAATTCTTCTTTTATTTTCATAGTAATGTCTATATTGTCAACACCATATTGATCGTCCACAGATAAAAGATTTATCATCCCCTGCTTTGCTGCATTTTGAACTTCTGGTAAATTTATTGTTTCTCCTGGAATATTAAATTTTTCTTTTATTTCTATGGCTTTTTCTATTGTATAATAATACTTCCCAAGTAAACATTCTATTATTTTCTGCTTGACTGCTTCTTGGTCTGTTTCTTGTTCTGTATTTGGAATTGGTATTTTTTCTAACATATTATTTGTTATCATTTAATTAAATGCTGAAAATTTACCTATTATTCTACAGAAAGCTTATATTCTGGAAAAACATCAGCAACAATTTGCCTAGATATTGACCTTGGCTCAACACCAAATTTCTGGCTTTCACCAAAGATAACTATCCTTTTATTTTGTTCATCTATTTGTAGCCATCCACCACCTAAAGCTTTAAGATCGTATTTTGTAGCAATATCTGCATGTTCTCCAAGAGTAGAATCAAAAACAAACTTTAAATTATCATCCTTTGTTGTACCCATGATAAACTTACCTTTCATCCCCACACTTACTCTTACTTCCATATCATCAAAAAACTTAACACCCTTTTTTCCATGAAATACAACATTAATTGAAGAATCATTGATTGTTATGGTTTTTTCAATATCTAATATTTCATTCTTTGGAACTTCTAAATATTTTAGATAATCCATTTTAGCAACATCTTTGTATGTTAAATTAGATCCAATTTCCTGGAGCATTTCAAGAAATTTGTCTCTTCGAGAATCAACATGTCCCATTTCCGTATTATGAACCATTCCAATATACGCTCTCTCTATTAATTCTTTAACATTTTCTAATTCAATTCCGTTTGATTGTGCAATTTGTTGTACTTCTTCTATATTCTCCGCATCTAAAGAGTCTTCGCCGAATGCCACACAAAGATTTTCAAATGCTTGTTGTATAATTTCTTTTTTAATTTCAATTTTTATCCCAAGTTTTTCAGCGGCTTTTAAATTTCTAGAGATATGATAAGCAGCCAGTCCACCTTGTGTTTTATCGGAGGCCTCTGCATCAAAAATTTTTTGAAACGAATCTTGTATTTCAAGTTTTATGCCTCTTTCCTTGGCAAATTCTTCTATTTCTTTTAATTTATCGGTTTTATCCCATTGAGCATTGTAACAGTATATTTCCTGAAGTTTGTCTTGTGTTGTTTTTCCAAGTTTTATGCCTCTTTCCTTGGCAAATTCTTCTATTTCTTGTATTTCACTAATGTTATTAGCACTATCAAATATTTCCCGAATCCTGTCCTGTGTTGTTTTTCCAAGTTTTATGCCTCTTTCCTTGGCAAATTCTTCTATTTCTTGTATTTCACTAATGTTATTAGCACTATCAAATATTTCCCGAATCCTGTCCTGTGTTGCTTTTCCAAATTCTATATTCATATCTCTTTCCTTGGCAAATTCTTCTATTTCTTGCATTTTACTAATTTCATTAGCATTATCATATATTTCTTGAAATCTGGCTTGTGTTGCTTTTCCAAATTCTATATTCATACCCCTTTCCTTGGCAAATTCTTCTATCTTTTGCATTTCACTAATTTCATTAGCATTATCATATATTTCTTGAAGTCTAGTTTGCGTTGCTTTTCCAAATTCTATATTCATACCCCTTTCCTTGGCAAAATTTTCTATTGCTTGCATTTTACTATTAGCATTATCATATATTTCTTGAAATCTGGCTTGTGTTGCTTTTCCAAATTCTATATTCATACCCCTTTCCTTGGCAAATTCTTCTATCTTTTGCATTTCACTAATTTCATTAGCATTATCATATATATCTTGAAGTTTGTCTTGTGTTATTTTAAATTCTATATTCATACCCCTTTCCTTGGCAAAATTTTCTATTTTTTTTAAATTCTCAAAACCATTATAACCAAACATACCATAAATTGCTCTTTCAAAAGCCAATTGTAAAGATTTGCTATCCGGAACTAATTCTAAATTCTTTTTATCTGCTAATTCAATTACCTTTTCTACATCCTCAAATGTATTATTTTCAAGTAATTGATTATATGCTCTTTGAAGCACCTCTGGTTCTGAATTTTTTTCTAAATTTATAAGTTCAATACTTTTACCATCTTGAAGCAGAAAATACCCATTATTTATAAATATTTCTTTTTTTTCGATATTTTCCTGCTTTTCTTGTTTTGCTTTTTCTTGAATTTCCCCCTTTGATTGCTCTAAATTTTTCTTATTAAATATTTGTTCAAAAAATTTCATATTTTTAGTTTTATTATTTATTATTTAATTATAATATATAATATTAAATTAAAAAAATCAATCAAAAAAAACACTGATATAATCAGTGTTTTAGTTAGCAAATATCATAGAAAAATTATAATACAAATCAATTACTATTATTTTTTAAACTTTCTTTATTTATAAAATTTACAGCTAAAAAAGTTGCTATTGGAACAGCTAAAATAAGTCCTATGCTACCAGTCAAAGTTCTAACTATTTCCGTAGCCATCATTTCATTATCTATAACTTGATTAAATGTCAAAAATGGTTCTTGCTTAACGCTAAACAAAATTAAAAGCGGTAAAGATGCTCCGGTATATGCCAAAAATAAAGTATTAACCATTGAGCTTAAATGAGAAACACCAACACGCATAGCTTGTTTATAAATTTGATTTTTTGTTAAATTTGGATTTGATATTTTTAATTCTTTAACAAGAACCACTTGAGAAATTATCACATCATCTAACACTCCCAGAGCTCCAATAATAATGCCGGACAATAAAAGACCTTTAATATTTATATTTCCACCAGCAAGCCCAACTAAATAAGCAGATTCTTCGCTTGCAAAACCTGTCAATTTTGTTATTGATGAAAACCAAATAGATAATAATCCCGTAATTACTAGGGAAATTAAAATAGAAAAAATAGAAATTGTTGAAGTTTTTTTAAATCCTTCTGTTATGTAAACACCAAAAATCAAAATAAATAATGATCCGAGTATTGTAATAAAAAGTGGATCTGCTCCGGATAAAATTTTTGGAATAATAAATTTTAATATAACTAAAAATGTTAACAATAAAACAACCAGAGCTCGAACACCTTTAAATTTACCTATCATTATCACTGTCAAAACAAACAAAAAAACTAACCAATATATACCACTATTTCTAGAAAATCCTATAACATAAAAACTTTCGGCCCCATCTGGTTCAACGCTGTAATGGACAAGAACTTTATCTCCGACTTTGTATTCGCTAGCAGATGAAACATCATAAACTGTTCCATCAAAAATTATCTCTTTATTTTTCCAATCATTTTCAAGTCCTATGAGTTTTAATTTTTGCTGAATTGAAGTTGAACCATCATCACGCAATGCGCTTTTGTCTTCAATTATCTCTACAACTTTAGCTTTAAAAATTTCTTCTTTTACTTGATTTTGCAAATCTATTTCCCGAGATATGTCCTCCACGAGCATTACTTCTTCATTAAAATCGCTCACACTATTCTCTTGCGCGCTTACGAAATTACCACAAAAAAGTACAGCAAATAAAAAAATTGGAAACAGAGTAAAAAATGACAATGATTTAATTTTCATATTTAATTAAAAGTTGAAAATAAAAATTATATAAAGAATTATTTCTTTTTTATTTCTTTATTTATTTCTTCTTCGCTAAGTTTTTTAGTGCAAAAAAACCAATCATAACAATGCATTTCTTCTTTATTCTCCATTCTTTCTTTTGCGACACCACATGAACCAGCTGTGGGAACAATTACATCATCACCCGGTCTCCAATCCGCTGGCAACGCTACTGAAAATTTGTCAGCAACTTGCAATGCAATTAAAACTCTATACAATTCATCAAAATTTCTCCCTAAACTTATTGGATAATAAATTATTGTTCTTATAATTCCTTTTGGATCAATAAAAAATACTGCTCTTACGGCTTTTGTATTGCTTTCCCCTGGTTGTATCATTCCATATTTTTTTGCAACATCCATTGTAATGTCCTCTATTAAGGGAAATTTAACTTCAATATCTTTCATTCCCTTATATTCTATTTTTTCTTTAATTGTTCTAAGCCAAGCTATATGACTATATAAACCATCTACTGATAAACCAACTAATTTACAATTAGCTTCATTAAATTTTTGTTCTAAATTTGCAAATGTCATAAATTCGGATGTACAAACTGGAGTAAAATCAGCTGGATGACTAAATAAAATAACCCAATTTCCTTCATATTGTTCTGGAAAATTGATTTCACCTTGTGTTGTTACTGCTTTAAACGATGGTGCTTTTTCACCAATTCTTGGCATTGATACAGAGTCATTTGTTTGCTTCACTTCTTCCATAAATTTTTTATTAATTATTAATTATTTTAAATTATTTTTTATAATTTTTATTGCCTTACCATTTATCAAAGCGTCTGCTATTTTTTTATAAGCAGAATAAAGTATTCTTTGATATGTACTTGCAGATGTATTCATTTTTTCGGCGGCTTGTTTCTGTTCTAAGTCATTCATGTGTCTTAATCTATAAGCCTCAATTTCTTCTGCTGTTAATTCTACAACTTCAAGATCTCTCATGGACACGCCCTGAGGTTTAAAATAAGTAACACTTGGACTAAATTCTATTTTTCTACAAAGTCTTGGTCTTGGCATAATTTTAAATCAAGCCCTACTCTAACACTGAGTCATCTACAACTGCGCACATATTCTTCACCTTTTCTTCTTTTTCATAAGGAATTAGTGGCCTTATTTTTTCTTCTGTGTATGGATTATTTTTATTTGTAGGGATTTGCCACAATGGCATTGTCCAATCTGGTTGCGACATAAATTCATCAGGCGTTACCCATTTAATATTTGCATTGTCCCAAAAATCAATCCACATATCATTCCATTGCTTTAAATGTCCACCTATGTAAGTATGAGATACTGGGGTTATTCTATGATACTTTCCAAACCAATGCATTTCTTTATTTGTTAGAGGTTCTATTGCTCTCATTAATTCTTGTTTCATATCATTTGGAGAGCCAGCTCTTTCATAAAAAGAATAATCACAAAGACTTCCATATTCAAATGAAACTAAAGGAATATTTGAAACAGATAAAATTTTTATATTATATCCCTCTGGTTGATAAACTGTAGCTTTGCTTCCCGTTGTTCCTCTAGCAGTAATATAAGTAACTCCTAATTCTTCGGCTGCTTTTATTGTGTTCATATCAGAAGCCATATATCTAGAAGATATTATTCTTGGTTTTTCTCCAGTACACTTTTGTATTCCATCAAGCATTTGGGCAATCCTTGATTTTTGTTCTTCGTAACTAATATTCCAAAATGGAGCGCCTACATTAGAAGCTACAATTTCAATATTTCCATACTCTAAACTTTTTTTAACATCTTCACAATTTTTACTAACAAATTCAGGAGTAATCATCAAAAGTCCATAAATATCTCTTTTCTTCATTTCACTAACCATTTCCAACAAACCAGTAGCTTCATCAGTTGATTCAATAAGAATCATTAATCCCTGTGGTGGTGGATTAATGTTTTTAGCTAATTTTTCTTTTGTTAAATTGCTTGCAAAATATGCAGTGATAATTAAAACCACTACTAACAAAATTAAAATCGCTATTAATAGGCCTGATAGGCTAGATTTAATTTTACATTTCACAGTTTTGTTTTGTTAATTATCTTTATATTAATATTATATAATAAATTCTTTTTTTATCAAAAGGCACTCAGTCCTTCACTAAAAGTGAAGGACGGTTTCGCTAATTTTTTATTTTTCATTTTCCAATGCCTGTTTCTCTGCTTTAATTATTTCCAATTCTTCTAAAAGCATTTTTTCTTCATCTTCTAGCGCTTGCAATTCATTTTTTGGAGATATAAATCTTCTTCCGCATCCACATCTATAAGTATGAAATCTTCTCATTCCTCTTGAAAAACAATTTCCCATTCCTCTTCCTGTGCCTACGCCTTGACCCATTGGACCTGTTCCATTTAATTTTGGCATATATTTATTCCTTTCCATTTTATAATTAATTAAATTTTGGCAGTTCGATCTTTATTCATTACCTATTATGAGTATATACCCATAACTATATTATGTCAAATAATAAAACTATACTTATTTACAAAACTTGATAAAATATTAATAAGATTGATTTAATTATAATAAATACGAACATCAATTATTAATAAATAATTTATATGGAACTATCCTCAACAAAACATTATTATGGTCCTCGCGGTGAATACCTCAAAGAACATGAGAATTATTTTTCTGATAAACAACTTAAAAAAGATTTATCGTTTCTAAAAAACGCATTGAAGTTAAAAAAGACTGACAAGATTTTAGACATAGGATGCGGACACGCTAGACACACAATAGAATTAAAAAAACAAGGATTTGATATTCATGGATTAGACGCATCTGAATATTTAATAAAACTTGCGAAAAAACAAAGTAAAAAAGAAAAACTATCAATAAAATTTTATAATCAAAACATACACTCTTTAAATATCAAACAAAAATACGACAAAGCATTTATATTCTTTTCGGACTTGGCATCTATTAATTTAGACAAAGCAATAAAAAATATAAAAAAGATATTACAACCCAATGGATTATTTTTACTTGACTCTGATAACTTTCAAAGATTAATTAGGTATCAAAAACAACATCCTGAATCTCCATATATTTTTGATAAAAACACAATGATACTGAAAGATAAAGCAACTGGAAAATTAATAGTAAAATATTATAAAGTCCCAGAACTAAAAAAACTTTTTACAAAAAACAAATTTAAAGTTATATCAATTTACGGAAATTATAAAAAAGATCCCATTGATAACAAAAGCGACAGAATAATAATAATTGCGCAAAACCTAATTAAATAAGAATGATACAAAAAATCCCTCAAAGGGGATTTTTAAATTTCGCAAATTATATTTCTAAACTCAATTATTTATTATAAATTATAAATTACATCTTTACGCTCCACTACTATTTTCCAACCCAAACGCTTTGCTGTTGTATATAATTTTTTATTTGGATTAAAACAAATTGGCTTTTCTACCATTTTTAGAAGTGAAATATCTGATTCTGAATCACCAACACCTATTGAATTATTTAATGTAAGGTTTTCTTTTTTTATTGCATATTTTAACATTTTGGATTTATCAGAAATAAGATCTAAGTGAAGTGTTTTTCCAGTAAACTTATTATCACTCACTTCATAAACTCTTCCATAAAAACTATCAAATCCCCACTCTCTAGTAAAATCCTGCACTATTTCTTTTGGTGAATGAGAAATAGCCAATAAATAATAATTTTTCTTTTTTAATTCTTTAAACAAATCACGAGTATAACGATAAACCATATCTCTGTTATTTGATACTACTTTTTTTGCAATGTTTTTAAAAATTTTATAATTCATGCCTGGAATATTTTTTTCAAATGCTTTTACTACTGCGTTTATATAATCCTCATAAGATCCTTCTCTATTAGACCATTTTTTATAAGCTTTGGTATATGTATTTTTTACATTTTGAGAAAATAAACCTTCCTGAATTAAAGCATTTACTAATTCAATTAATAAACTAGAACGAAAAATTGTTCCGTCAATATCAAATACAGCTATTTTTTTAGATTTTTGCATAATAAATTTTTATTTAATTCTTTGTATAAACGATTTAATATTTCAACCATGGCAATTGTATCAAGTTTACAATATTCTAACAAATTATTATATATTTCCTCACTTTCTTTTTTACCTGTCTCTGAATCAATCATTACACGCCATATAGGTGAAATAAGTATTCCTCAGTTATACTTATCCCTATATTTTTTAAAGTTGGCAGACGCTTTGAAATTAAATTTGACAGTACTCGTCTTTTTTCATCTCGATTTCCCATATGAATAGCTCTATGACATATGGGACAAAGAGATACAATATTCTCTCTACAATCGATATTTCTACCGAACTGTTCCCAGATCTCTTTGGCATTTTTTACTGTACAAGGAATCAAATGATGTCCTTCCATATAGGACTTTCCATGTTTATTTAAAAAAGTTTCATGTTCAGAATTGACTTCGCATTGGTAACTAGCATCAATAATCGCAGATTTTGTTAATTGAGGATTTCTCAAAACTTTTTTACCAGATATTTGGTTCTCAAACATTACTTCCCTACTTGGAGCATCCTGAATAACTTGCTCACTCGCCCCCAAAATCTCCTGTAATTCTTGTTGCGCAATAATATCATCTTCTAATTTTTCTCCATTTATTAAACGTTCAACATAATCATAAATAATTGAATCTAATTCTGGATATGTCCCACCATAAACTCTTTGCTTCCTAAACATATAAGAATTATATTTTTGTGTTTCTATAATAAGGGTAAACTCTGATGAAACTGGATAGTATTCTTTACTTTCTATAGAATAAGAAGAAGTTTTTATTGAACCATCTTTATCTCTAAAATGCCTCGCTAATTTTTCTCCACTTTGTCTTGTTTTATAAATCCGAGCGCTTGGATAAAAACCTATAACCCTTCTATCGATTGATGTGTTAGAAATTTTTCTTACAAATATAACCAAAACATTATCGATAAAATTATCCTCACTTGAGGCACCGAGTTCAAGAATATTTGGATTATCGTGTGGTGGCAAATACCCATAATATTTTCCAGTTATAGGATTTTTTTGATCATTTAGTAATTCATGTCCTATATTTTCTTCATTGTAAGAACCAGAAAACAAATCTACTAATATATATTTTTTAAACATATCTTTATCTCTTCTCCTCTAAATTAAAAAATGTGATTATTTCTTTTATAAATTTTTGAATTGATAATAATTTGTATACTATTTATTTAATTCTTTGTATAAACGATTTAATATTTCAACCATAGCAAGTGTATCAAGTTTACAATATTCTAACAAATTATTATATATTTCTTCACTTTCTTTTTTATCTGTTTCTGAATCAATCATTACACGCCATTTATTTGAAGCTGTTGTTCCCTCCTGAATACTTAAATCAGAATAAGATAATTCTGGAACTAAAACTGGTAAAACTTTTTTAATAGACGCACTACCCTGAAAATCTTTATGAACATAATATCCTTTTTTAAAAATCTGCATTAAATCAAACATTCTATTATTTATATCTTCAAAAAAACATGCGTATTGCGGATATCTCTCAGCCATTTCATTATTGCATCCATTTTCAAAAACCATATTCCATGAAATAAAACTACCAACTTTTCCAACTCTTTTCTTTAAATCTTCCGCTAATCCTAAAGATGGATCTTCCCATTTTTTTGCTAAATAAGCATAGTGCTCAACTGGTCCTTGTGGTTGTTTTTGAATATGAAGAGAATATTGAAAAATCATTCTTTGATAAGGTTTATATCCATCAAACAACGGCACTGCCGGAGAATTGGTTTCATAATCTATGAAATACAATGGATATTGTAATTGAGATAATTCTTTTTGTATGTTTTCTAATTCAATATGAACTTTATTTTGTTTTACAACATTGTAATGACGAAGACCTCTTGCGCTAGTTATTACGCCTTCTGGAATATCTTTTATTTCTAGTATTCCTTCATCTAATAATTGATTTAGAGTTTTCTCTTTTAATCCTCCTGCAATGTTGTAAATTGAATTGTTAGGAATATCTTTCCAGCAATATTGTGTAAAAATACATGTATATGGATCTTCACATTGTTTTAATATTCTGACATTTACTTCATCTTTTTGTTTTATAATATCAAGCGCTTTTTTTATTTTTATTTTAACTTCATCTTCTAATAATTTCACTGACTCGCTCACATCCTCTATTTTCAAAAGTTTCTTTGGCTCTATTTCTCCTTTTCGTACATATTCATTATTAACAAATATTATATATGTTTTATTTACTTTGTAATTTAAAGATTCAAAACAAATTTTTTGAAAAGCTAAATCGTAAAAATTAATATCTTTTACTTCTGTGGCACTTTTAACTTCATAAATATCCCAACTGTTATCGCTTTTATTAAACTTAACAATATCAGATCTACAAAATAATTCATTTGTAGCAATAGTTGCTTGAAAAATTGTTGAGGTATTTTTTTCTAATAATTTTTTGGATTCAGTAATTGATTTTTGAAAATCATCTAATTGAGCATTAACACCTTCTGGAAAAAGATCATACGCATATGATTCTACTAAATATCCATTATCAAAAATTTTCTGTAAGTTTTTATCTACTTCTTCGGGAATTAAATCTTTTCTGTGTTTTTGAAGCCAGAGATATTTAGGACACTGTATGTATTTTAAAAAATCTGATTTTGTAAGCATAGATAATTATTATTCGGCTTTATGGATTTCACTCTACTTTTCTTTTAATTTTCCTGTTTCCTTCAGTTTGAACTGTTTCCAAAATGGAAACAGTTGAATCTTTGTCTAATTCTCCTGTCGCAAAAATATTTTTAACATGCTTGGATATTGCGACTTTTTGAACATTAAAAAGTTGGCCAACCTGCTGTTGAGTAAGAAGAATTGTTTCCTTATCATTATCCAAGCGCGTTTCTATTGATCCGCTTGCGGTTTGATAAAGAATAATTTTATTTGATTCTTTTTTCACAAATTTTATATTAATTTCATTTAATTATTTTTTTAAAAAAATTTTTACCCTACATATCTTCCTATTTTTACTTAATTTATATTACTCATATTAATATAAACATATTATATGGTTTTGTTTATATTATTAAAGGAGATATAAACTAAATTCCTGTAAAGTATATTAAAGTAAATAGTTTATTTTCTATCCCACATTGTGTTATTAAAAAATTATTTGCTAATTATTTTATCCTCAAAATCATCAAAATTATCAAACCAATATTTTCGATATTTTTCAGGTATTTGAGCAATTCCTATTTTAGATTTCAAAAATAATTTTGTTTTTACGTTTAATTTATTAAATGAATATTTTTTGCTTTCTTTTTTCTCTGTTTCAAATATATGTGAATAACCATCAATTTTTCTATATGCATCTGTATGCTCTGTCCCCTTTGGATCTACAAATAAAATCACATATTCATTTCCTTTTTGCATCCAGAAAATAAAGTCTGGTTTAAATTTAGACATTTTATTTTCGTTTGGATTGTAATAAGGAATATGCACATCATCTAAGGTTTGATCGAGTTTAGAAAAAACCCACCAATCAAATTCTTTAAAAATATTGCTTGAGGTTTGTAAATAAGCCTCAAGTTGTTCAAGAAATTTAACCTCACTTTCAATATTAATAATATGGTTTAAATAATCAATCTTTTCATTTTCTGAAATAATAAGTGGAATATAATAATGATTTTGAATATACTTTATTTTTAACTTTTTTCCTTTATATTCAAAATTTTGTGCCTCAAATAAGCTCATCTGTTTCCTCGCAAATTCTTCTCTTGGCATTTTTCCGTATTGTTTGTCAAGCTCTTTCTGTTTTTCTGGATATTGTTTTATTTCACTAATTTTTTTCTTTATTTCTTCAAATTTTTCATCACCGCTAAACTTAATTCTTTTAAAGTGAATAATTTCGTCTTTTAATTCTTTTAATTTATCAAATTCTTCATCCCTAACACTAAAATGATTTAAAACCCTATTAACCAATAAATTAGGTTTTGAAATTTTTCTTGTTTCTTCAAAATCAAAATATTGATTTGGAAATTTAAAACTTTCTTCTGCTTTTTCAATAACCCTAACATCGCATTCATATTTTGTTAATACGATTTTTGGACTAAGATAATCAAACATTGATTTAGCTAAATCAAAATCAGCTTTATTGATTCTATGTTTCTGTGGAGTTTCTTCTTCTGCAAACATCTTATTGGATTCTTTATAAACAGGAATCAATAATAATCTTTCTCTTGCCTCTTTGCTAATAATAAATTCTTGTCCTAAATCTCCTCCTTGCTTTTCTTCCTTAAGCGTCTTAATAATCTCTTTAAGATTTTCCGCATTAGTACCAAAAATAAATAGACTTTCAATTAGTAAAACATCTTGACTAACTTTATTAAATAATTCTTCTTCTATTTCCTTTGCATTATATAAATTAAGAATTCTTTTCCTCTTATTTTTCTGTGGCTCAATTCTAACTCCTCTTCCAACAGATTGTAAAACAAATTTCTTAGCCTCTCTCCCTACCCCAATATTTACAAATAAAATGATGTTTGGTCTATTAGAATCCCAACCCTCATAAAAAGAACGAGAACCCATTAAAATATTTATTTCTGAATCATTATGATTAATTTTTTTGAAAATACTTTCGTTTTCAAATGTTTCATTAATTTCATAACCCTCAAGAGTTTCTTTGAGCCAATTAGAAATATCACCAATTTTGATTAGTGCAAAGGGTTTTTCTGAGCTTTTTAATTTAAAAATTATTTCACTTTTATTACCCGGAATTTTTAAAACTTCAATTTTTCCAGACGATTTGGAATTAAAAACTTGTTTTAGAATATCCTTATATTCTATTTTTCTAAACAATTTTTTATCAATTAAAACCTTAAGATTTTCAAATTCATAATTAGGATTATTCTCAAATTCTTTTATTAACTCCTCTTTAGTTTCTTCAAGTAAATTTGTATTTATTTTATTCTCTGCAACCCTTTCTATTTCTGAAAAAAATAATTTTAAATCAGCTTCTTTTGTATCAACTGAATTGACAAGAGCCAAAAGTAATGGGCGATGATAAAGTGTTTTGTCTTCTCTTCTAATCTTTTCAAAATATTTATTTATATATGTTTGTAAAATAAAGGTTTTTAAAACAATTTTTTGTTTTTCAATTTCAGAAAAATCATCTTTATTACGAAAAGCAATTACTTCAGAATTTGAAATATAAATATGTTTTCCATATCCTTCCTCAATAAATTTAGAAAGATTAAAATTAAAAACACAAGTTGCATAATCTCGTGGATTAGTAAATGTAGCAGAAAAATTAAAAAGAAAACCATTTCTTGAAAGTATTGAATATAAAATTTGTCTTTTACTATCTTCCTTATCTCCCTTATGAGCCTCATCTAAGAGAATGTACCACTTACCATCATTATCATAATTTCTAAAATCTACTATTTTCTCTTTTTGCTCATCTGAAATTAAATCTGAACGATAATAGAAAACGGTTATTTCATTTTTTAAAAATGGTAAAGAATTTTCTCTTTTAACACTTTCATAATCTTTTAAACTTCTTAAATTTATTTTTGCATCAAAATTAAAACTATTAAATTCATCAACATGATTTTTAAATTGTTCTAAAAGATCATCTCTATGAGCTAAAAAAAGAATATCATTTTGAAATATTTCATTTCTCTTAATAAGTTGTCCTAATAAATCAATTAATTTCACAATAATCAAAGTTTTTCCTGAACCAGTTGCCATCCAAAAACTCATTTGATTAATAAAATGTTCAAAAGATATTTTATTATTATCTACAGGATAATCTTTTTCGTAATCTAAAAGAAATTTAGCTGTTTTACTCTCTTCCTTCTTTTTAAAATCATAATCAAGATTTTTATTTAAATCATTGTTTTGATAATGTAAATAAAAAGGTTTTTTAAGCCCTTCTTTGTCTTTATAAAACAACCAAAGAGCTTTTAAGGCATTCTCTAAGCCTTGCTTTTGAAAATCAAAAAGAGTTTTGTCAGAAGAAAATCTACCCAAATCAAAACCTTGCCATTCTGCTGGTAAACTATCAAAGGAAATATTATTTACAATTTTTTCTAAAATTCCTTTTTTAACTTCTTCCTCTTTCTTTTTTACCATATTATTCCCACCAAATTAAAGGTTTAATAAGTTTATAGTCTAACTCTTTAGTATTTATTTTACTTCCATCAGTAAATTCCACTTCTCCATCTTTAATTGTTTTAATCCATTTTCCAGTTAAGTTTGATAATGTTTCTGCAATATCAATATCCGGATAAAGCTTACTTAAATCTATTTTTACTTTCTTATTTTTATAATCAATTTCCAGTGCTTTAAGCATTTTTTCATCTTTCATAAATACATATTCTTGATATGGAGTTTTTGAAGGAGAATTAAATAAATCACCATCATTGTATTTACAATTATTTAAAGCTTCTTCGTATTGCTCAAGTTCATAGTATTTGAAAAAACCGCCACCCGAATAATCAACTTTATCTGAAATTCCACACTCATGCCCACTCACCGTTCTCTTCATGCGCCCCAAACAACCAATTAAACGCACAATCGCTGTAATATCTGATTGACTTTCTTTTATTGTTGCAAGAATTTCAAAATCATTTTTCCTTTTTTTCTTAAAGGTCTTAATTGTATCGTATGTTTCATAAAAAGCCTCACTAATTTCTACACCAACCCATTTCATATTCAACTTATGAGCAACAGACAAAGTAGTACCAGAGCCAATAAAAAAATCCATAATTAAATCTTTCTTTTTTGCCACGGCCTCAAGAATTCTTTTAAGAAGTGCCTCTGGTTTTTGGGTGTCATATCCTATCTTCTCAGCTTTATCTTTCGGATCAATATATTGAATATCCCAAACATCATCATAAGGCTGTGATTTAAAAACATACACAACGTCATTTTCGTTTGGCTGTCTTCCGTTTTCCCTTATCCATTTATCTAAATTTCTTTTAAACCTAACATCTGTTGGCATATAATTCCCACGGATCTCGTTTCCATTAACTATATATTTGCCCCAATTTTTGAAGTCAGACATTTCTTCAACTAAAATATCTTCGTTTCTTTTTAAATCAAAATATGCCTTAGAATTATTACGAAAGTAAATGATGGTATCGTGTTTCCTAGGAAAATAACTTTCTACTTGACCATGAAAACTTTTATAGTGCCAAATAATTTCATTCTGGATTAAATCTGAACCAAAAATATTGTTTAAAAGTAAACGACCCAAATAATTTGCATTCATGTCAAGGTGTAAAAAGAAATTACCTGATTCCAACGAAAGTAACTGCCTTGCCTTCCCAATACGATCATTCATTAATGAAAGCCAACTGGCATCCTGATAATTATCAGTATAATAAAAATCACTTCCTGTATTAAAAGGAGGATCAATATAAATCGTCTGCACCTTTTCTTTAAATTTTGGCAAAATAGTATTTAAAGCTTGATAATTCTCGCTTTTTATCAGCCAACCATCCAATTGATTATCTAAATCATCAAATAAAGATAAGATTTCAATTTCTAAGTCTTTAAAATATTTTGTATCAATTGGCAAATGTTTATACTTCTCATCTTTAATATCTTTAATTTTAAAATCATTATCTACAATATCAAGCTCTTGCCATTCCTTAATTTGATCTTTAATTCCTTCGTGTTTCAATATCTTTTCAGTTATTTCCTCATTTGTGATTCTATCTATTGTAATTACATAATTACTATTGCGCACAAACTTTGGCTTGTTCCAAATTTTTACTAACTCATCTTCAAATTGAGAAATAAAATCAATTATTTTAAAAGCAATATCTTTTAATATCTGTAACTGATTTACTCTGTCGCTAGACCAATCTTTAGCTCCATCCCAAAAATATTGATAACTCCAAAGCTTAAATTGTTCTTGTAAAAAATCTTTTGCATTTTTATTGATAAAGAAATCAACCTCGCTTTGTTTTTCAAAAACACGAAAAACTTTTTCAAGCTGTTCTTCAGTAATTTTAATATTTTTATTTTTTAATTCTTTTAAAATTTCATTATTTTTTGTTTTAGCTCCTCTCTCAGAATGTTTAACAATGAAATCAATTGTTTTATCGTCACGAACTTTTTTTAATTCAAAACATAAAGCACGCTTTTCATTTGCTTTTTTATTTTCAATTTGACTTGCATCGAAATAAAATTTCAAATCTTCAAACTCAACTGGCATGCTTTTAAAAATTCTATCAGTTTTAATATAATAAAGCATTTGAGTTTTCCAAAACAAAACAACATCCTTTTCGTTGGTATAAACTTTTTCATAAACATTGTTATGAAGAGGAGTTGAATTAAAGTAAATTGAACCACTTTCGGTAAAATAACGACTAAAAAACGAATAAAGCTTATCAAAAAGCTCTTCTCTAAATTTAGGATATTTTTCAAGTGCTTTATTTATATCTTCCTTGAGTAATTTTTCAATTTGAGAATAATAATTAGATTTTATTCGCATTAAATTAATAAATCCTCCCTCTCCTTCAATTTTTGCACCAATAAATACATCTTGAAGTGCTTTATAAAATTTTGATTCTTTTGTCATAAGTATAATATTTAATAAGATTATATATCAATTCTCCCACACTTTAACCCAAAAATCAACCTAAATCCTCTCTTAATTATTAATTGCTAAACAATCATATTCGCCATAATTATTTTTAACTTATTATAAAAAAATATTAAAAAAGACCTCGGATTATGTAAATACATTTTCCAAGGTCAAATTACTAAGTTCAAGAGTTTTAAAAAACTCTGATTAAGATTGTTTTACTAGAACAGCAGGGGAGCTGGAGCTGAAATTACATTCTAAGCAGTTAAAACTCCAGACCCACTCATATTCATTCCAGTAGAGATGCGGAACGATGAGCATGTTGTTGAAGTATTTGTAAATAGTACCCCAGAAACATACATATTTATCTTTCCAGTCATCTGGAATTAATTCTTGATGATCCAATAGGTATTTCAAAACACAAGCATTCAGGACTGGTTTGTTTTTCAGTTCTTTCCGCAAGTCATTGCCAATAATCAAACCTTCTTTCTGTTTTTTAGAAAGGTAAAGTTCAATTTTAGAGAGATCGAACTGAAATTGACCGCCCTTCTGATGACTTTCGACTAACCAATTAACATTAGGAGCAAAAGGATTAGCATCGCAATCAACTATATGTTCTGATTTAATCGCACCCAAATCTAAATTTGGATCTTTCATTGTATATTCCTCCTTTTAATATATATTTTGTCTTATTTTAGGATATGTATATTACATTGTCAACATTAAACTAGTTTTAACTATAATGATAAAATTATAATTTTCTATATTACATATACAATAAAGTCATCTACAAATCATTATTAATTTCTGTATTATTTGTATTTTCTGTTATTTTCCAAAGCGAATAAAATCAACTGTAATATTTATGTGTAACAATGACACTTTCTCCGCTCATAGATTTGAAAAAATAAGCTGAACCCATTTGTTCAGTAAAATTATATCCCCTATCTTTCATATAAAATTTTATAACTTCGGCGCCATTTTTACTCTTAGTCATGTATTTATTTTCACTACTAGACAATTTCACTATGTTTTTATTTGTAAAACTCAATTCAACTATTCCTTTTATTTGTGGTCCGGGATTACCTTCTTGAAAAACAACCGGTAAACAAAAAAATATAAAAATTCCGATTATCAAAATAAAAAAAGAAATAATAATTACAACTTTATAATTTTTGCGCACTTTATCACCTGTTTTAAAACTCGTCATATTGTTTTTTTAATAATAACTATATTTATTTTCACATATTTTGGCTTAAAAGTAAAACAAAAAGACGCCTTAAATAAACGCCTTTATAACCCAAACAATTGAATTTACCCCACCACTCTACTCACTATTGTTTATTCATTGCTTGTTGAAGATATTCTATCAATTTTTGAGTTTCATTTTTACTTAAAGAAGCTGATAACATTCTATAACCAGCAAAGCAACTTTTAGAAATAGTAATTCCTGTATTTTTTATTCCGTCTTTACCAGATAACAAATCAATTGTTACACTACTATTCCCTGTGCTCTCTACTTTACCAATTTTTTCATCTATTTTTCTATTATAAAGCATTGCTCTTAAACCACCTCCGCTAACTGCTCTGTAAATTAAAAAAATTATAATACAAAAAAATGAAATAAAAAACACTAAAAATTCAATATCTAGTTGCATAAATTTATATTAATTATTTTATTAAACTTGGAATTTTATACAATATTTTCCCCATTATATCTTTTTTATCAACAGCGCCAAAATCTCTTGAATCAATACTTCTATCTCTATTATCCCCCAAAACAAAATATTGATTTTGATTTAAGTTTATTGAAATATCTCTACCTGTTTTACCATTGTAATAAATGTCGTTAAAAACATTGTCGTTTATAAAAATTTTACCATCTTTTATTTCAATTTTCTCTCCCGGCATTCCAAACATTCTCTTAATAAAATATTCTCCTTTATTTGATGTTTCAAATACTATAACATCCCCTCTGTTAAACTCATGATCAAACCTGTTAACAAGGAGATAATCGTTATTTTTATATGTAGGATTCATTGCTTCACCATCTACTAAAAATGGTTGCGCCACATAATAATGTATTGGAATAACGATAAATAAAACTAAAACAATATAAAATATTCCAAATGTTATATATATCTTTAAACTTTTTTCCAATTTATAGAATAATATTTTTTTAAAAGATAATTAAAAATTAAAAATCCAAAAATTGTAATTAAAATATTAGATAAAATGCCTAAATGTATAATACTAAATATTATCTGAATAATAAAACTTATAAGTACAAAGAGTAAAAGAATTATTATTGATTTTTTATATGTAGGATTTTGAATTTTAAATAATTTTTTCACTAGCAACAAAAGAAACGCTGAAACAAAAAACATTATCAATAGAAATAACAAAACTAATATTATAAATATATGCATATTTTTATAATTAAATATAAATAATAATTTATTCTAAATTCCAACCCCCTACTATCAATAAAATTAACTTTAATTTAATGTTTTCGTTTATTATTTCTTTCGCTTATATATTTGTTACTTTGATTTATCTTTATTTTCAAAGCCATTTTGTATTGTTTTCCATATCGCCCAATAAACCGCATCTATAAAATACAAACCTTTTACATTTAAATAAAATTTAGTACCTTTTTTTATAAAATAATTTTTTATAATTTTTTCTAAATTTTTTTCTTGGGAATCAAATTTTGCAAGTTCAGTAATTTCTTTTATAGTATTTTCAGAAAATCCTTTTTTATAATTTATAAACATACCTCTTAAAGCATCGCTAGTTTCTTCGCTTACATTTTGTGGGTATTTATAGAGTATACTGTTTGGCAATTTATTTTTTAATATTTTATCTTTATATTCTTTGTAATTTTTAGTATTTTCATACATTAAAAATATATTGTTAGATCTAATAACACCCCTAGCGCTAGGCCCAATAGCAAACAATGTTACGCCCTCAAATTGAGTCAAAGATTCCATATTAACTTTATAGCCCTTTTTTACAAAATACATAGGCCAAATTAACGGCACAAAATTAAATATCTTAAAAAACTTTTGCTCTTCCTTTCTCAGCTTGATTATTTCCTTAAAATTCCAATCAGATGCATTTTTTAGATATTCTCTGCCCATGAATCTAGAATAAACAGTATATATAGAAATTTTATTTATTTTAAAAGTTTCTATTAGATGTTTTATATACTTCCTTTCTTCAAAAAAAGCGTTTGCATTTTCCACCATAAAATCCACATTAATATCTTTTATTTTATTTTTATGAAGAAAATATATCATATTTTCAACATCTTCTTTGGAATAGTAAAGACCATTTCTTTCCACTGGTTTTCTCCAAAATTTAATTTTTTCCTGATGAGAAGATTGCAAACCCAAACTAACATGAAGAATTTTTGGATCAAAATATTTTAGTAAAATTTCTACATGCTTTTCGTATTTTATTTCTGGTCTTAACTCTATTGCAAATTGTTGTAGATCATCCAATTTGAAATTCTTTTTAAGAGAAACAATCATTTTTTCAAATATTTTTAGTGGGATAAAGTTTGGGGTTCCTCCACCAATAAGAATACTTCTTATTTTTGTATTTTTTTTAGTTAATTTAGCGTATAATTCTATTTCTTTTAACATTAAATTAGCAACATCCGGAAGCAACTCGTTGGGGAACTTAAAATATGGACAAATTTTGCAATGGACAGGACAAAAGGGGAAATGAATATAGATGTTTCCAGTATCTATTTTTTCTTTTGAAGTTAGATCATTTATTATTTCGGGATCTGGAAGATTGTTTTTTGACCAGTATTTAAAAGGCGGAAAATAAACATCGAAATTAATTAAGTCTTCTTCGTTTAGCATGCTAGGTTTTTGTTGGCTCATAAAATTGATAAAATAATTATTAAAATATCATTAATATATACAAGTTTTGATTTAAAAAATAAAAAATCATTATAATTAATTATATCACTGAACCTATGTTTTTGGAAACAAATGTATCAGTCCAGCATACATTGAACAAATAGTTTATTTTCTATTTATGAGTCCAATATGTATATAAACTTATTCACCCTATAACAATTTAAATTTATTAATATCTATGTTAATATATTATTAGATACAAATATTAAATATAAAAAATAAAATTAAAATATTTGTTAATCATAATTTTATATGGCTAATAATATACTACCATTTAGATCTAGCTTGGGATCAAATCCACAGCCAATGAGAATGAGACCGACTCAAAAATTTACAAGACCAAGCAGAAGTTCAAAAGATTTTTTTAATAAATTAAATGTCGATCAAATTCTTAAAGGACATAAAATGCGAGAAGGTTCTTATAAACTCGGATTTCTAGATGAAATTTTAGGCGCAACAGGAACAAATCGTTTTGGATTTAAAGGTCAATTATCAAATCTTCGTTGGCAAGGAAGAAGGGGGCAAATGAAGAATGTTTCAGAAAGAAATCTTGAACAAATTCATGATATCTTATCTCCTTATCTTAAAAAGAGACCTGCTTATTCTAAAAAAGCTTTCACAATAAAAGATAGAAAAAAAATTTTATCAGAATCATGGAAATTAATGAAAACTCCTGGTAGTAATTTTACTCGCTATGATAGAGATGATTTAATCTCTATAATGAAATCTTTAGAAAAAAAATACAATGAACAATACAGGACAAAATATATAGAACGAGATATAAATCCAAATGCTGAAACTAATCCACACCAAGCAAAAACACAGCTAAATTCTAAAAATGGGACATTGGCTATTGATAATCCTGAATCTCAAACAACGCCAACAAACACACAGGACAGTAATAATATTACAAATCCAAGTGGGCTCTAGTAAGATATATTTATGTTCCTGATTTAAAAATGTATACTAATCTGCACTACCTATATCACCGAATAATTTAAAGAGAGCGAGGGATTTCCTCGCTCTCTGTTTTTTTCTGGTTAATCACACCTATCATCGTCGTATGAATATAGTTCAGGTGGCATAAAAGCATTACTTTTCTTCAAAAACTTAAGCCAATTCTCTTCGTCTCCTGCTCTATGATACAAATCAGATAACTGTTTATACACATTCGCTAGAGCAAAATTCCTATCACGACGCTTAGGTATGGATTTAGCATCAGATTCAGCTTTTTCAAGCCATTGCTGAGCCAGTAAGTATCTTTTCATACGAGAAGATATATTATCCTTATCTGCATCAATCAATCGTTGAGCGATGTCCCGAGCAATACCACATCGACCACCTGCATCTGAAGAATCTAGATAAAGCCGATTAGTTAAGGAATCGACTAAATCATAATCACAATTCCTAAATGCATCCATAATTTGACGCTGTAAAGCATCTATTTTATTGCGATCCTCGTGAAGTTGCACCTGTCTTTGAATAAAGTCCTGTAATCTACTTCCGGACATAACTCCTCCTTTAAATATATATTTGATTTCATATTAGGAGATATATATTATATTGTCAATATTTAAAGGTAATGTGCACACACATATTGCACTTTTGTGCTAATCTAGGGGCATATGTCAAAAACAATGCCAAAATCAACACAAGAAGAAAAATATAGATGGATAAAACCTATCTTAGATAAACACATTACTATTAAAAATCTATCTATGGTTTGTCCTTTCAGTGAAAGAACTATTAAGTATTGGTTAGCTAATTATCGAAAATATGGATTAATTGGATTAGAGAATAAATCAACAAGACCTAAAACTTGTCCTAATGAAACACCAATCAGGATTAAGGAAAGAATTATTGAATTAAGAAAGGAAACTAAATTATGTGCAAAAAAATTAAATTACAAATTAGCAAAAGAAAATATATTAGTAAGTGATAGATTAATTGCTAAAATAATTAAAACTGAAGGTTTAACAAGAAAGTATAGAATTAGGAAATTAAAGTATAAATACGTTAAGATTCCACTTAAACCAGGAGAATTAGTAGAAATAGATATTAAATATGTGCCAGACAGTATTAATGGGCTTAAATACTATCAATTTTTATTTATAGTAAAATAAGGAGATATTTTTTCTATCCTACGATATTTTATCAATTTTATTATACAGAATTTCAAAATTTTTAACTCTTTCTGCATCTCGTAAGGATTAGTAATTATTAAAGTAAAGAATTGATTTGAGTTAAAAAATGGAGACACTTTTATGTGCCTCCATAGTTAGAGTATTACAAAGTTTGTTAGTGTTTCTACATATGTATTGAGCCAATGTTCTTGTGGGTTGAGCAATTCGTCAATCATAATCTTCTATTCCTATATGTTATTATTGCGCCCACTATAGAACAAATTACAATGATCACAATAAGTAATACGGGTCCTGGTAGAACTATAACTGCAAGCCAAGAAATGGTCTGTGCCAATTCTCCGCCTCCCCCAAAAAGGAAAAACAATAGAGCAATTAGTATGAGCAATGATATGATAAATGTTACCATGATAACCTCCTTACTTTATTAATTGAAGAAAAACCATTAATGTGAAATTATTAATGCCCTCTAACTTTAATACATATTATCCCCCCATTTGTTTGTTAATTTGCTACTTTAATTTTAATTTAGCATTTTTAATATTTTTGTCAATAATAATTGGTAATGTGCACACACATATTGCACTTTTGTGCTAATCTAAGGGCATATGTCAAAAACAATGCCAAAATCAACACAAGAAGAAAAATATAGATGGATAAAACCTATCTTGATTTGTTATAAATTTTGATGACATAAATATATATTTATAATAATTATCTATATTCTCGCATACTTTATCGCAAAAATCAATCTAATTAAAACAAAAAGACGTCTTGATAAATAACGTCTCTGTGCTCTAATATGTAATTTTCGACGCAACTCGGTCGCTCGAAACATGTACTAGGTTGGCTCCGCGGGTCGGTCTCGAACCGACGACCTACTGGTTAACAGCCAGTCGCTCTAACCAACTGAGCTACCGCGGATCAATTCAATTTTTAACAATTAGTTATAATTTCGTAAATATACTCAAAGTATCTAACACTTTTTATTAAACAAAAAATCCTTGATTGTTTTTCTTTAATTATTACCTGAAATATATACACTAATAGCTAAATGATAGTTTATCAATAATCACGAAGTTTTTCAATACCTGGCTTCTGTTGAATTTTTTCAAGCGCTTTTGCTTCAATTTGTCTAATTCTTTCACGAGTAACGCCAAATTCCTGACCAACTTCTTCTAATGTGTGAGCGATTCCATCTGTTAATCCAAAACGCATTTCTAAAATTTTCTGCTCACGAGGAGTTAAATCTGAAATTATCTCTCTTACATGATCGCGCAAAAGCCCAAGCGCCGCAATTTTATCCGGTGATAATGTTTTCTTATCTTCTATAAAATCGGATAATGTCGAATCTTCATCATCGTCTCCGATACTTGTTTCAAGTGAAACTGTTTCTTGAGAAATTTTCATAACATGACGAATTTTTTCAATATCTTCTCCCATTTCAGATGCAATTTCCTCTGGCAATGGTTCTCTTCCTAAATCCTGAATCAATCTTCTCTGAACTTGCTGAAATCTATTTATTGTTTCAACCATATGAACAGGAATTCTAATAGTTCTAGATTGATCAGCTAGCGCGCGAGTTATTGCTTGTCTAATCCACCAAGTCGCATATGTAGAAAATTTAAAACCCTTTCTATATTCAAATTTCTCAACAGCCCTAAACAATCCTATATTTCCTTCTTGTATTAAATCAAGTAAAGACAATGAGTGACCAGTATATTTCTTTGCAATACTTACAACAAGACGGAGATTTGCTTTTATAAGTTGAATCTTTGCTAAAATTTCTGCCTTTTCTTTTCTTTTTGCAAGAGCAACTTCCTCTTGTGATGTTAAAAGTGAAGACTTACCAATTTCTCTTAAATACATTTGAATTGAATCAGAAGCGATTTTCCCCAAATCAAAATTAGTTACTGACGCATCTGTTTTTGACAAATCTTTATCAGTATAACTTCCTGCATCCATAAAAGTATCTAAAATTCCACCTTCTGTGCTTAAAATTTCAACACTATTTCTCTCTAAATTAGTTAAAAAATCTTCATAAATATCAATATATTCTTCTACATCTGGAAAAGTATATAAAATTTCATTTTCTGTTATAAATCCTCTATTTCTACCTTCGTTTATCAAATCTTTTATTTTATCGTTTGATGGTAAAACTGAATAAACAGGTTCTACATCTTGAACCTTTTTAGTTTTTGTACGTTTTGAAGGTTTTACTTCTTTACTTTTCTTAACAGATTTTTTCGCAACCTTTTTTGCAGGTTTTTTTGCGACTTTTTTTAATGTCTTTTTTACAGCTTTTTTTGTAGGTTTTTTCGCAACCTTTTTAGGTTTAACTGTCTTTTTCTTAACTTGTTTTTTAGTTTTTTTAACCAAGTTAGATTTTGAAGTTGTTTTTTTCTTTAAACTAGGTTTTGAAGTTGTTGTTTTCTTTTTGACACTTGTCTTTTGTGACTTATGTGTCGTTTTTTTAATTTTTTTAGAGTTTTTTTCCAAACTCTTTTTTGTCGCTTTTCTAATTGTCTTTTCTGGCTTTTTTGCCATATAATTAACTTTCAATTTATTTTTCAATTTAAAAATAATTTTTTATTTATTTTTAATTTAAATTATTTAATTTTTGAGTATAATAAATAAACTCGTTTACACATTCATCTACTTTTTCATTTTCCTTTGCAAGCTCTGCTTTTTTGAGGTCTTGTTCTATTAATTTTAATTTTTGAATTAAAAATTGTTTTTTATAATCAATAATAATTTTTTGAATTTCAACAAAAGAATTATTTTTACCCAAATCAGAATATTGATTTTCAAATATAAAAAGAATAGAGTTTAAAATATTCTTTTTTTCAACATTTAAATAATTTACAAAATCCTCTAAATCAAAAGAGTTATTCTTAGTATAATAAATAACCGCGTCTTTGTAAAGCTCATCGAGTGAAGATGTGCCTAAAAATTCCATCTCTAAATTCATTGATAAATGTTCTAAATTTTCTGGATATCCTATTCCCATAGCAAGAATTTGTTTTAATAACTCCTCTCTTTTATTTTTTTCGCTTATAGAAAAAGACTCTTGCTTCTTAGATTTTTTAACATTAACTTTTTTATTTAAAACTTCTTTTATTTTCTTTTTCAAAATTCCGTAATCAACATCTACAAGCTCTGATAATTTTTTTAAATATGCTTCTCTTTCAATTTCATCTCTGAACTTTCCAATAAATATTAATAGCTTTTTTGTTGCTTGTTTCTTCTGAAAAATATTTGATAAATCAATAGATGATATAACTTTTTCAAAAACAAAATCCATCAAAGGTTTTGCGTTTTTAATAACATCTAACCATTTTTCTTTTCCGCTTCTCACTAAATCATCTGGATCAACTCCTTTCGGAAGCGGAGCTACTTTTATATTCATGTTTTCCGCTAACGCATTATCAATAATTCTAAAAGTAGCTTTAAATCCTGCGCTATCTCCATCATAAGCGATTATTAAATTTTCAGAATATCTTTTTAAAATTTTAACCTGCGCTGTTGTAAGCGCGGTCCCGGAACTTGCTACAACATTTTTTGTCCCGCTCATATATGTTGAAATCACATCAATATTCCCCTCAACTAAAATTGTGTAATTTTTATTTTTTATATCTAATTTTGCCAAATCCATATTGTACAAAACAGAGCTTTTATCAAAAATATCTGACTGTGGGGAGTTTATGTATTTTCCCTGCGTATCATCTTTTACTAAAATTCTCGCTGTAAATCCTATAGGAGAACCGAAAATATTGTTAATAGGGAACATTAAACGATTTCTAAATCTATCATAAAAACTAAATCCACCCTTTTGTGATTTTAAAATGAGCCCAGCTTGTTCTATTTCCATTTCACTATGACCTAAACTTTTCAAATGTTTCAAAAGTCCATCCCAGGAATCCTCACTGTAACCCAAATTAAATAAATCTATAGCTTCTTTTGAAATGCCACGACTCTCTAAATAATCTCTTGCAATTTTTGCGCTGTCTTTTTCAATTAAATTTTTATGATAATAATCAACAGCTTTTTTTATAATATCTAAAATTTTAGTTTTCTTATTTTGCAATTCCGGATTATAATTATAATCAATTTTAACATTTGCTTTTTGAGCTAAAATTCTCAGCGCCTCTGGAAATTCAACACCTTCAATTTTTTTTATAAATTCAAAAATATCTCCGCCAGCTCCACAACCAAAACAATGCCAAATTTGTTTCTCTGGAGAAACGAAAAATGAAGGAGTTTTTTCCTTATGAAATGGACATTGCGCTTTAAAATTTATTCCAGCTTGAGTAAGTTTTATATATTCTGATAAAACATCAACAATATCCAATCTAGATTTAATATCTTCTAATTGACTTCGCATAATTTATGTGTATAAATTTAGTTTATATCAACTAAACTAATATGTAAACATTGCCGTCTTCTATCCAATAGCTTGGCAACACTTAGCAATCATTTGACTAGGTGTTTTTAGATTAATACCAAGATGTAATCTTTCTTCATTATAGTATTTTAAGTATCTTGATAAGTATCTATTAATAAT
>Ga0255345_1000866_pt1 | contig 47781 bp, 48 predicted proteins | sample wastewater_treat_6_FD_192415 | JGI IMG/M metagenome (GOLD analysis project Ga0255345, IMG submission 192415) | Wastewater microbial communities from Lulu Island WWTP, Vancouver, Canada - plant20 | ecosystem: Engineered > WWTP > Wastewater > Unclassified | place: Canada: Vancouver, British...
AGACTCCTTGCCGGGTCTAATACGGTTGCAACCCTCCTTCCGGGCACGGCTTTTTGCCTAAGAGAAGACTACGCAAGGGCAAGATATATGATTGATAGGGGGTGTGCCCTTGCCCTGGCAACGGATTTCAATCCGGGAAGCTGCTTTACAAATTCAATTCCCTTGATTATAGCCCTGGCAGCCCTTTATATGAATATGACAATAGAAGAAATCATTACGGCCCTTACAATAAACGCAGCAGCGGCCCTTGGAAGAAGCCATGAAATCGGAAGTATAGAAAATGGCAAAAAAGCAGACATTATAATCCTGGAATATCCTTCAATACACTTTCTTCCTTATCATGCAGGAGTAAACATAGTTGAAACCGTAATCAAAAACGGGAAAATCGTAAGAGGCTGATATGGTTACATGTGAGAAAGGAGTCTCATGGAAAAACAAGGTATAGGGAAAATAGCAATCCTGCTTGCAATTTCAAGCGGTGATGATGAAAAATTAAAAAGCTACTATGAAAACAAAAATTATGTGATATATAAAGGACAAGCAGGCTCCATGGATTCCAAGAAAATAATTGCTGCTATAGAAACTGCTGCCTATAGGGAAAACATAATTGTAGAAAACTATAGGGAGGAGCATGCCTTATATCATGCGACAATAGAGGCCCTGAGCGGTTATTGCAGGGGACAGGTACTTTTGGGAGAAGTTTTGAGAAGTGCCGGTTTGACCTTTACCATTGTCAAGGGTCCCTTGATTGACGGGGATGAATCCGGCGGCTCCTGGATTGCCGTAGTCTTGTACGGCCAAATAGGATCTCCCAGAAAAGGATTTGAGCATGAAGCAATAGGTATGGGTATTCAGCCCATATAAATAAAGGCCTGAAAATCAGGCCTTTTTTACGTTTTTATTAAGCTTTTGATTTACTGGCAGCCTATTTCGTCAAAGCACTCATTGAACAATATTACCAATAAGAGGAAGAAAAACAACAAATTTGCTCCGCTAGCTCCGCCTACTCTATTTCTATTAAAGAATCCCATAAATAACCTCCTTAAATAAATGTGCTTATGATATTATATGTCTTAAGTTTTTTTAAGTTACCGGGATTATTCCAAATTTTTTTTCAGGCGCTGGTTCACTACTTTAAAGTCCAGGTTCTGAAAGAAGGCATCCAGGTATAAGCTGCGGTTGGTCCCAAAATCAATCATATAGGCATGTTCATAGACATCAGCCACAATCAGGGGGTCTGCATAGAGCATTACCCCGCAGTCATGGGAATCCTGGCCGTATATGTAATACTCCTTGTTATACCTGTCATAGCAAAACAAAACCCAGCCTCTCATGCTCAGTCCTATACATTTGAATTTATCCCGGAAATCATTGTAGGAACCGAAGTTTTCAATAACAATCCTTTCAAAGGGGCCGTAAGGCCTGTTGTTGTTGCCTGTTAAGTTTTCAAAATAAAGTTCATGGAGCTTAATGGAATCAAAACAAAAAGTTTTTGACTTTTCGGCGGACCGGATGTCGCTGTAGTTGGAACTGCATTTGTTATATATCCTGTCATTTTTCAAATCAACGCTTACCTGGTTGAGGCAGTTGATATAATTTATGTACAACTGGTAGTGCTCGCTCAATTGGATGGGAGAAAAGTATTTCACATTTGAAAAGTTATAGTTTTTTGGCTCTAATTTTTTCATTTTAAAACCTCCATGTATTTGTTCAATTATATGAGAGGGAAAATGATTATATGAACTTAAACTTTTCCTTTACCCGTATTGTTTTAGTTGATATAATAAATAAAAACAAACTCCCTCAACTTATGAAGAATTCTAAGTATGAGGGATATTGCCCAAAACAGGAGAAGGTTTCCAATGAAGAAGTTAATGATATTGGACGGCAACAGCTTGCTGTTCAGAGCATTTTACGCATTACCCCCCTTAAAGACAAAAAAAGGTCAGTTTACAAATGCCGTATATGGTTTTTTGAGCATGTTGTATAAAATCATAGATACCTATTCCCCCGATTACCTTTGTGTAGCCTTTGACCCCGAAAAACCCACCTTCAGGCACGAAAAATATAAGGATTACAAGGCAAACCGCCAAAAAGCTCCTAATGAATTGGTTCAGCAGTTCCAGCTCATCAGGGATGTTCTTGATGTGCATAACATTAAGAGGGTTGAGATTGAAGGCTTTGAAGCAGACGACATATCAGGCACATTTGCTTATGCGGCTAAGGACCAGGGAGCGGAAGTTTACCTGGTTACCGGCGACAGGGACTACCTTCAGCTCATAGATGAAAACATAAAAGTAATATTGACCAAAAAAGGCATCACCAACACGGTGGAAATGGATTTAAAAGCCATGGAGGAAGAATACGGTCTGACTCCTGAACAGTTTATTGATTTAAAAGCCCTGATGGGAGATTCTTCAGACAATATACCAGGAGTGGCCGGAGTAGGGGAAAAAACCGCCCTTAAGTTAATGCAGGAATACAAAAGCTTAGATAACATATATGCCAATATTGACAAGATAAAGGGCAAGCTGGGTGAAAGGCTGCTTTCTGATAAGCTGCAGGCCTACATGAGCCAGACTTTAGCACGGATCATTACCGATATACCTGTTGAATTCAACTTGGAAGACTACAGGGTTCAAAGACCTGACACCAGGAAGCTTGCTGACCTCTATGACGAATTGGAATTCCGCCAGTTTAAAAAGCGTCTCATGGAAAAGGCAGATGAAGAGGCCGGGGAACAAATGTCTCTATTTGATGGAGAAAAAACCCAAAGGGTGGAAAATATAGATATTATCTACATAGATTCCGAGGATAAGCTGAATGATATAAGTAATATTAATAGGGCCTCAATAAAGTTCTTGTTCGACGGGGAAAGAGCCCTTACAAGCAAAGCCCTTGCCTTGGGTATTTCAGACGGGGAAAAAATCTATTACATAGATTTTGAAAAAGCGGACGAAAAGAGAGTTCTGGAAAACCTGAGAGAAATATTCGAAAGCAAGGAAATTCCAATTTGGGGCCATAATTTGAAGAACGAAATAATTTACTTGATGAGAAAAAACATTCAGGTTAGCAATATAGAATTTGATTCCGAAATAGGCAAATACCTCCTTAATCCTTCCGAAAGCTCCTATTCAATAGACAGGATTGCCTATGAATTTTTGAACCTGGAAATTCCATCGGAAAACCAGATTTTAGGCACGGGAGTAAAAAGAAAAACCTTCAGGGATATTGACCTTGAACAAAGGAAGGCATATATTTTCAACTGTTTAAACACTGTCAACAAGGTGCATAAATCCATGACCCAAAATATAGAAGACCTTAAGATGACTTCCCTTTATAAGGAAATTGAGCTTCCCTTGATTGAAGTGCTGGCTTACATGGAATTCGTGGGCTTTAAAGTGGACTTAAAGATACTTGAAAAATTGGGTCTGCACTTTCAGGAAAAAACCAGGGAACTTGAAAAAGAAATTTACGACCTTGCCGGCGAAACCTTTAACATCAATTCTCCAAAACAGCTTGCGGTCATCTTGTTTGATAAATTAAGCCTGCCCATAATCAAGAAAACCAAGACGGGTATATCGACGGACATTGAAGTCCTTGAAAGCCTCAGCTCCGAGCACCCCATAGTTGAAAAAATCATTGAGTACAGGTCCATGGTCAAATTGAACTCAACCTATGTGGAAGGATTGAAAAACGAAGTTAACAAGGATACGGGAAGAGTCCATTCCATCTTCAATCAGACCATTGCTTCAACAGGCAGGATATCAAGCACCGAGCCAAACCTCCAGAACATTCCCACCCGGACTGAAGAGGGAAGGGAATTAAGGAAGGCCTTTGTGGCTGAGGATGATTACATCCTTTGCGATGCTGACTACTCCCAGATAGAGCTGAGGGTCCTGTCCCATTTAGCCGATGAAAAGAATTTAATCGAGGCCTTTGCCCAGGACCTGGATATTCACGCCAAAACTGCTTCCCAGGTCTTCCACGTAAACCTGGCTGATGTAACCCCGGAGATGAGGTCAAGGGCCAAAGCCGTTAACTTCGGAATCGTATACGGCATAAGCGATTACGGCCTTAGCAGGGATTTAAAGATTCCGAGGAAGGAAGCAAAAAAATATATAGATAATTACATGAAATACTACTCAAGTATAGAAAAATACATGAAAGATATAGTGGAAAAGGGTAAAAGGGACGGTTATGTTACCACCTATTTCGGCAGGAGAAGGTACATACCCGAGCTTTCATCCCGCAATTTCAACATCCGGTCCTTCGGGGAAAGAATCGCCTTAAACACTCCCGTCCAGGGGACAGCCGCAGATATTATCAAGGCAGCCATGGTCGGGGTCTACAAGAGGCTTAAAGATAATAATATGAAGTCAAGGCTCATACTACAGGTTCATGACGAATTAATAGTCGAAGCCTACAAGGACGAATTGGAAGAAGTAAAGACCATACTTAAAGAAGAAATGGAAAATGTGGTTGATGATTTTAAGGTTCGCCTTAAATCGGATATCAATACGGGAAGAAGCTGGTATGATGCGAAATAGGCCCAGGGTCATAGTGATTACCGGAGGTATAGGAACCGGAAAATCTGCGGCGGTTGATATAATTAAAGACCTTGGCTACAGGGTCCTTGATTCTGACAAGATCGTCCATGAAGGTTACAAGGCCGGAAGCCCCCTCTATGTAAGGATTGTTGATGCTTTTGGTGAGGAAGTATCAAAAGATGGCAAAATAGACAGGCAAAAGCTCGGTAGAATCGTTTTTAACGATGAAGAAAAACTAAGGCTTTTAAATAGTATCGTCCATGGTTACGTATATGAAAAGTTAAGAGAAGGCATAGAAAGTTGTTACGATAAAGTAATATTTCTTGACATACCTCTGATTTTGGAGACCAGGGATCTCCATGAGCCCATATATGACGAGATATGGCTGGTATATGTTTCGGAGGAAACCCAAAGAAAAAGATTAAGAGAGAGGGCTTTAAGAGAAAACAAGAATCCTGAAGATGTACTGAAAATCATAGACAAACAGATACCTATAGAAGATAAGGTGTTCATGGTCGATCTGGTGATAAACAACGAAGGCACTCTTGAAGAACTAAAAGAAAAGATACAGGCTCTGCTTGAAGAAAAAAGTAAGGGATGGTGATTATGGCCAGGAGAAAAAGGGTTTACAGCAGGAGGAGAAGGAGAATCAATTACAGGCGGGTTGCGCTTTTGCTTGGGGGACTTGTCCTTATCATCTTGCTTACAGTGAAAATCTTTACTAAGAACAGGTATGTTTCCCATATTGAAAAAGCCCTTGACGGGGATATAACTCAAATGTCCGGTTCAATCAGCACTGTATCCGTAATCGATGCAACTGTATATGAAAATGAAGGAATCAGGTACACCAACCAGCATGAAGACATAAAAAGGCTTATGACCTTCGAAGGCAGCCTGCCGGAGGATGCGGACAAGGTCGATGACGTTAAGACCTTGCTTAAGAACATGATAATTTCCGAAAAAACCCAGGTCCTTGATGACCTTCCCCGGAAAGAAGACGGCTATTACTGGATAGAGGCTGATATTTTCACGAAAGACAAGTTTTTGATTTTCAAAACAGAAGATGAGTATAATTTCGACTTGTATTATGACATTGAAGACAAAACGGTTTACGTAAAGGAAAAATACTACGACGAATTCAGTAAAAAATACAATAAGGTCAAATTCCAGGGCTACAAGGCCACCGACCAATTCATTGATATATTGAATGATTTAACAAGTTAGTGTCATTCTGAGGGCTTTAGCCCGAAGAATCCCATGAGATCCTTCGCTGCGCTCAGGATGACGATCAAGTGTCATTCTGAGGGCTTTAGCCCGAAGAATCCCATGAGATCCTTCGCTGCGCTCAGGATGACAACTATGAATTAATGACAGCTCATTAAAGGGCTGTCATTTTAGTAAGTTCCTTATTTTTAAGGCCAGGGACACCTGCTCGATAAACTTAAAGTTGTCGTTCTCAATAAATTTATAATTGGAGGAAGTATGAAAAAGAAAGTAGCTTTAATTCTGGTATTATTGATGATTTTGGCCGCTGTGACGGCATGCGGCAGTAAAGATACACCTGCCCAGCAGCCTGATGCGTCAGGTCAAATGGATGTATTGTACTATGCATATAACTCGATTCCGGTTCTTAATTGGGATCCAAGCATTGAATTTTCAAACGGTATCATTGTAATGAACAATATTTATGAACAGCTATTGAGATTCAATGCTGCAACCAAGGAATATGAAAAAGTTCTGGCTACCGATTACAGCAAGAGCGAAGACGGTCTTGTGTGGACCTTTAAACTGAGAGAAGGTGTTAAATTCCACGACGGGACTCCCTTCAATGCGGAGGCTGTAAAGTATTCGATTGAAAGAACCAGAGAAATCGGACAAGGTGCAGCCTTCATCTGGGATGCGGTTGAAGAAATAAAAATTCTTGATGACTATACGGTTGAATTTGTTTTAAGCTACCCGGCTCCTCTTGACATAATAGCAAGCTGTCCCTATGCAGCCTTCATGATGTCCCCGTCCCTGGAAGACCAGCCTGATGACTGGTTTGAACAAGGGAATGCCAACGGTACCGGCCCCTATAAGCTTCAACAGACGACCATGGGGGATGAAGTTATCCTTACCCGCAATGAAGACTACTGGGGAGGCTGGGGAGATAAATATTTTGAAAAGGTAATAATTAAGAAAGTAACCGAGACATCTTCCAGAAGACAGATGATTGAAACAGGAGAAGCTGATATTACAACCGAACTTCCGGCAGAAGACATAGAAGCCTTAAAATCTTCCGGAAACGTTGTAGTTGAGGTTGTACCCTCCTTTACCAACCTGATGGCATTTTTCAATACCCAGAAGGCACCCCTCAATGATGTAAGGGTAAGAAAGGCCCTTTCATATGCTATGCCCTATGATGATGTTGTTGAACATGCCATGGGCGGATACGCTAAACAGTCCATCGGGGCAATTCCTGAAGGAATGTGGGGTCATTCCAAGGACTTGTACCAATACAAGCATGATTTGGATAAGGCTAAGGAGCTCCTGAATGAAGCCGGAATAAAAGAAGGAGAACTTAAGCTTCTTTTGACTTACATGTCCGGTGACGAGGCTGAAAAGAAAATGGCTGAGTTATACAAGGCAGAATTGTCAAAAATCGGTGTAGAGCTTGAAATCAGGGCAATGCCCTGGGAGAGCCAGTGGGATATGGCTATGGGGACGGATCCCTCATCCCAGCAGGACATCTTTGTGATGTATTGGTGGAATGACCTGGCAACTCCTTATTCATACCTATATTCCCTCTTCCATACCGAAGATTCAACCCTATTTAATTTATCATACTATAAGAATCCAGAATATGATGCTTTGATTGACGGTGCCCATGAAAACTCAGCCGTTGATATAGAAGAAGCAGAAAGAGGTTTTATAGCTGCCCAGGAAATCCTCTTAGAGGATGCTCCCGCCATCTTCATATATGACAAGAATACTGTATGGATTAAGTCTCCTTCCCTTAAGGGCCATGTAGACAATCCTTCTTATCCCTATGTTGTATTCTTCAATAAATTGTACAGAGAATGATGATTATATCTTGATTGAATCCGGGAAAGCAGCAATGCTTTCCCTAAGATTTGGAGGTAGCTGAATTTGAAAAAATATATTTTCAAGCGTATATTATTAGGCTTGCTGGTTTTAGCAGGGGTAGTCACGATAACCTTTTTCCTTACAAGGGTCTTGCCATCCAATCCTGCAGCCCAGTGGGTGGGTCCAAGAGCAACCCCTGAGCAGATTGCGGCAGCCATCAAAACCCTTGGCCTTGATAAACCCCTCATAGTCCAGTATAAAACCTATGTTCTAAACCTGCTCAAGGGAGATTTGGGAGTGTCCTTAAGGTCAAAACAACCGGTTCTAACCGAGCTCAAGACCTATGTGCCACCTACCCTGGAATTGGTTTTGATATCAACGGTATTTGCCGTAATTATAGGGATACCCTTAGGGCTTTACTCTGCCAAGAAAAAAGACAAGCTTTTGGACCACTTTTGCAGGTTCTTTTCCGTAGGGGCGGTTTCCTTGCCTACCTTTTGGGTGGCTCTGTTTTTACAGCTCATCTTTTACAGGTGGCTTCAACTCCTGCCCCTTGGCGGACAATTGGACGCAAAACTCAAGCTCATGTATGAAGTTCCCAAAATTACCGGCATGCTTACCTTTGATACCTTGATTACCGGTAATATGACTTTGTTTGTCGATGCCTTGAAGCATATAATCCTTCCCGGAATCACCATATCCCTGTACCCCATAGGACTGGTGGCAAGAATGACCCGGTCGGCCCTTCTGGAAATATTGGGGGAGGACTACATAAAGGCTGCAAAATCTTACGGCTTAAAGGATAACTTAATCCTGTGGAAGTATGCCTTGAAAAACTCCCTGGGAACAACGGCTACGGTCTTGGCCTTGTCCGTTGGCTACACCCTGGTCGATACATTTTTGGTGGAAGCAATATTCAACTGGCCGGGTGTTGGAAATTATATTTCCACTGCGGTTATGTCGATGGATTATCCCGCAATAATCGGGGTTACCCTGCTGTCGGCATCTTCCTATGTAATACTGAACTTAATTGCCGATATTATCATTGCGGTTGACCCGAGAGTAAGGACCTAGGAGGTAGTATGAACACTTATAACAGTTGGAAAAAAATAAAATCAAAATATGCCCAGCTTAGACTGAATATATATTTGCTGAAGAAGAACACCCTGACCAAATGGGCCTTGTACGGAGTTGTTCTCCTCACCTTAATAGCACTTATAGTACCCATAATCCTGCCTGAGGATGTTCATGTAACCCAGGATGCCAATCCCCGGGATAAGCTTCTTCCCCCTTCATCGGACCATTTATTCGGTACTGATGAGCTTGGAAGAGATATATTTAAACGTGTCCTCTTAGGTACCAACATATCCTTAAGAACTGCGGTACTGGCAGTAGGGGCTGCCATTCTCATCGGAGTTCCAATCGGGGCTGTGGCAGGATATTACGGTGGCTTCACAGATGAATTATTGATGCGGTTAACTGATATATTTTTGGGATTTCCCCCCTTGTTGCTGGCAATAGTAATAGCGGCATTTCTGGGACCCGATTTAAACAATGCAACCCTGGCCATAGCCTTGTCCTGGTGGCCCTGGTACACCCGTATAGTAAGGGGGCAGGCGGTTTCCTTGACCGAAAGGCCCTTCGTGAAAGCTGCCCAGGCCATGGGAACTCCCTCGGCAAGAATAATTCTAAAACATATAATACCTAACTGCATAGCGCCGGTAATAGTCCAGGCATCCATGGACATTGGAGGGGTAATACTTACGATTGCAGCCATAAGCTTCTTAGGGCTTGGGGCTCAACCGCCCACTCCGGAATGGGGACTTATGGTTTCCACAAGCAGGAACTATTTCCTGAATGCCTGGTGGTACAGCATATTCCCGGGCCTTGCCATATTCTTTACGGTACTCATATTCAACTTGCTGGGGGATGGGTTGAGAGAAATCTTAGACCCTAAAACCAGGAAGAATTAGGAGGTAGGCTGATGACAGAATCTAAAGTACCATACCTTCATATCAAGGATTTGAAGGTAAACTTTAAAACCCATGAAGGAACCAAGAAAATCCTTGATATAGATGAAATAAAAATAGATAAGGGCCAGGCATACGGCATAATCGGCGAAAGCGGCACAGGGAAGACAGTCTTGGCTTTGACCATCCTGAAACTTTTGGAGATGCCTCCGGGAGAAATAGCAAGCGGCCGGATACTACTTGATGGGGATGATTTATTGAAAAAGACTGACAAGCAAATGGAGAGGGAAGTCAGGGGCAAGAAAATATCTATGATCTTCCAGGACCCCATGTCTACTTTAAATCCCGTTTATACCGTTGGCGACCAGCTGATTAATGTTCTAGTCAAGAATCAAAACTTGAAAAAGAAGGAAGCTAAGGTTAAAGCTTTGGAAATGCTGAAATTAGTTGACCTTCCTGACCCGGAAAGATGCATGGACAAGTATCCTCACGAACTTTCGGGAGGCCAGAGGCAAAGGGTTATCATAGCTCTTGCCTTAAGCTGCGGGGCTGAATTCATAATAGCTGACGAACCTACAAGGAATCTGGATGTAACCATCCAGGCCGGTATATTGAAGCTCATAAAAAACTTGCAGCGGACCCTGAATGTAACCGTATTGTTCATTGCCAACAACCCGGGGCTCATATCATCAACCTGTGACAATGCGGCAGTCCTGTATAAGGGTGAGATCGTGGAACAGGGTAATACAAGGGAAGTTTTAAAAAATCCCAAGCATCCCTATACCTTTGTTCTCCTGAATGCTATACCCAAGTCAAAGAATGAAAAAATCAATTTAAGCAGGATTGCCATTACAGATGTGGAAGAAAACCTTGATGGGGCATGTATATATTACAATAAATGTATTAAAAAGACAGATGACTGCAAGACACTTCAAAAAAATATAAAAATAAGCGAAACTCATACAGTTAAATGCTGCTTAGCCGAAGAGAATTAGGAGGGTATTATGGCAGAAAATATTTTGGAAATTAAAAACTTAAAAAAATACTTTCCCGTTAAAGGTCAAAATACAGAGTTTGTCAAGGCTGTAGACGGGGTTTCGCTGAATATTAAAAGAGGTGAAGTCTTAGGCCTGGTAGGAGAATCGGGATGCGGCAAATCAACCCTTGTAAATACGGTTTTATGTTTGACCCAGCCCACGGAAGGAGAAGTAATATTTGACGGCAAAAACATGTTTTCCCTGTCCAAAAAGGAAATGAGGGAAACAAGAAAAGACATCCAGATAGTTTTCCAGGACCCCTTCTGGTCCTTGAACCCCAGGATGATTGTCAAGGACATAGTGGCAGAACCCTTAAGTGTTCAAACCAAAATGAACTCATCCGAAATAAGCAAGAAAGTAGAAGAGCTTTTGGAAATGGTTGGTCTGCCCAGGGAAGGGGCTTATAAATACCCCCATGAGTTCAGCGGCGGCCAAAGACAGCGAATAGCCATAGCAAGGGCCTTGTCTTTAATGCCCAAATTGGTTGTCCTGGATGAGCCCACATCATCCATAGATGTGGTTTCACAGGCCCAAATCCTTAGCTTGATAAATGACCTGAAGGAAAAATTCAATCTGACCTATATAGTCATATCCCATGATTTGGGTGTTGTTAGCTACATGTCGGATAAGATTGCTGTCATGTATTTGGGGAAATTAGTTGAATATGGGGAAACAGACTTGATTTTCAACAAGCCCATGCATCCATATACGGAAGCCTTGTTTGCTGCCATACCTGATATTGACACGGATATTGACAACATCAAGACCCTTGAAGGAAATGTGCCCAGTTCAATCAATCCTCCACCGGGATGCAAATTCCATACACGTTGTCAATTTGCAAAGGAAATTTGTTCAAGAACCGAACCTGAAACCGTGATTCTTGATGACGGCAGGACAATTGCCTGCCATAAAATCAATAATACAAATTTTTAATAGGAGAGAAGGATGGGTAGAGTATTAAGATTTGAATTGCAAAATGCAGCGGATAGATTAATCAATGAAATGCTCCGTGTAAAAAAAGGAGAAACAGTGGTTATAACTGCAGATACCGGTTCAAACGACCAAGTCGTGGATGCGACGGCAGCAAGTGTTTACGCTGCAGGCGGGAAACCTATGGTTATATATACCGCCACTCCCGGCGGAGTGGGAAAAGCTGCAGATCCGGACCTGCCTGTAGAGGCCTTGGGGGCTGCCCTTAAGCATGCGGACGTATGGATAGAATATAACAAACAATGGCTTTTATATTCAACACCCTTTGAAATGGCAATCAAGGATAACAATAAAATCAGGTATATTAATTTGGTTGACATGAACCCGGATTTAATGATAAGAAACATCGGCAATGTTGACATCCCCTTGCTGGCGGAATTTATGTCTAAATTTGAAGAAATGAATAAAAAGACACAAGTTTACAAGGTAACTTCTCCCAATGGAACAAACCTGACCTTTACGACCAATCCAAAGCACCTTGTTTGCAATGATTCGGGGGATGCATCAAAACCGGGAGTTCACATGATGCCGGGACAATTAAACATAGTGCCTGAATTCGGTTCGGTTCAGGGGACCCTGGTATTTGACGGCTCCTTAACCCCGCCTCACGGCTTACTGGATGCTCCTGTTAAATTAACCATAGAAAACAGTGAAATAACAAAAGTTGAAGGGGGAGTTCAGGCCGAGCAGTTTGAAGCCTGGCTTGAAAGCTTCAATGACCCCAACATGTATAAGCTTGCCCATATGGCATACGGTTTGAATCCGGGAGCCAAGCTGACAGGAAATATTGTGGAAGACGAAAGGGTATGGGGATGCGTTGAATGGGGAATAGGTTACGTAAGCTCCATAGATGCTCCTCCTCTTGGTCAGGATGCCAAATCCCACTGCGACGGGATATGCCTGAAAGCCTCGGTGTGGCTGGATGATATCCAGGTATTGGATATGGGTAAATTTGTTCATCCGGAATTACAATCATATGAAAACAAAATATTCAAGAGGGTATAGAGAGGATATAGGTATGAAAAAGCTAAGTAAACAAGAATTACATGATATATTGCTTGGAGCTGCCATAGTTGGAACAGGCGGCGGCGGAAGTTTAAAAGAAGGGCTTGAACTTGTGGACAAGACCTATGATGAGGGTTTTGAATTTGTATTGGCTGGGATTGATGAAATACCGGATGATGCCCTGATAGGAAGTCCTTACACATGCGGCTCCATCGGAGAGCTCACCGAAGAACAAAAGAAAGCCTACGATGCCCTTCCAAAGATAGAAGAGGCAAAGGAAGTCAGAGCCATAAGGGTATTGGAAGAATACCTGGGCAAGGAATTTTACGGGGTTATAGCAACCGAGCTGGGGGGAGGCAACACGGCGGCAGCTTTAAATGTTGCTGCAAGGTTAGGAAAACCCATAATTGATGCAGACCCGGCAGGCAGAAGCGTTCCGTGCCTGCAGCACACGACCCTGTATTTAAACGATGTGTCCATAACCCCCATGGGACTTGCCAATATCTTTGGTGATTCAATGGTTATTACAAATACAGCCAATCATGACAGGGCGGAAGCCCTGGCCCGCCAAATAGCTGTTGCAAGCTTTAATTCCGTCGGAGTAGTTGACCATCCGGGCTATTGGAAGGATTTAAAAAATGCCCTGATTAAAAACACCATCACCTACTGCCTGGAAATAGGAAAAACTGCAAGGCTTGCAAACATGGAAGGCAGGAACTTTGCATATGATATTGCTGAAAAATTCAACGGATTTGTTATCTTTGAAGGGGAAATAACGGAAGCAGACTGGGAAGACAGGGACGGGTTTACCTTCGGAAACCTGTATATTAAAGGCGAAGATGAATACGCAGGCCAGAATATAAGGATATGGTACCAAAACGAATATATAATGTCCTGGAAAAACGGTCAGGTCTTTGCTACTGTCCCGGACTCAATAAACATCTACATCAAGGATGAAAAAATGCCTCTCATTAATCCCAACGGCAAGAGGGGCATGAAGGTAACGGTCTTTGTTTTGAAAGCATTTGATGAGTGGAGAACAAAAAAAGGCATAGAACTCTTCGGACCAAAATTCTTCGGTTATGATATCGAATACAGGCCAATCGAAGACATAGTTTAAGCTGTCATTGCTATGAATACCCCATAGTGTCATTCTGAGGGCTTTGCCCGAAGAATCCCATTGTATTTTTTAATGCCTGGCACCAACACAAGTTGGTGCCAGGCATATATTTTTTGTAAAAAAAATTATTAAAAAAGTACTTGACCTGTCGTAGTTCTTATGCTACTATTACTACGACAGACATACTACATCAGACGTAGTAACGACAGACGTAGTAAAATAAGAAAGAGTGGTGAACACATGATTAGCAGCGATATTATCCGGGGTTATACTGATACCATGATTCTTTATCTTTTGCTTAATGAGCCATCCTACGGTTATGAAATATCCAGGAAGATAAAAGAATTGACCGATGAAAAATATATTATGAAGGAAACAACCCTTTACTCCGCCTTCAAAAGAATGGAAGCAAACGGCTATATAGAATCATTTTCGGGAGAAGAAACCTACGGGAAACCAAGGACATATTACAAGATTACAGAAGCAGGCAAAAGTTACTACAGGGAAAAATGCGAAGAATGGGAATTGACAAAGGAAGTAATAGAAAAATTTATCGTGAAGGAGAATAATCATGAATACTATTAAGAATTATCTTGACAACATGTTTTTAGGATTACCGGAAACAGAAGATGTAAAAAGAGCAAAAAAAGAACTCCTGGCTATGATGGAAGACAAATATAACGAACTGAAAAACAGCGGGAAAACAGAAAATGAAGCTATCGGGATTGTTATATCCGAATTCGGAAACTTGGATGAATTGGCTGATGCCTTGGGTATAAGGCAGGTTGTTGACAACAAGTCGGACATAAATTGTGTGACTTATGAAGAAGCAGAAGGATATTTGGAAGATTCAAGGAACATTGCACCAAAAACTGCTATCGGAGTATTTCTGTGCATAATGTCACCAACATTCTTGTTGTTGTTATTAGGATTAAATGAATTAGGTTTTCTGCAGGTTAAGGAAGAACGGTTGGTAGCAGCCGGTTTGGCGGTATTGATAGGCTTGGTGGCTGCGGGTGTATCATTCTTCATAAGGTATTCCAGCAAACTGGAAAAATATGAATACATGCAGAAAAGTGTTTTTCAGCTTGATTACAATACGGAACAAATGGTACGCAGGGTGATGGCACAGGATGAGCCTGCCTACACATCAGCTGTAACTACTTCCGTTATAATGTATATTTTAAGCCCCCTGTCGATCATTCTTACAGCATTGCTGCTTAATTCCGGTGGAGCAAGTATAATATCCGTAGCGGGTACCTTGACAATCGTTGCTTGTGCCACTTATAACTTAATCAGCAAAGGAGGCATCAACAATGCATGCCAGGTACTCTTACAGCAAGGAGATTATTCGGTAAAAACCAAATCAAACAAAACATTTCAAATTATCAGCAAGATTTATTGGTTAGCAGTTGTAGCTGTTTACTTATTATACAGCTTCACAACCAACAGATGGGCAATATCCTGGATTGTATGGCCAATTGCCGGAATAGTATTTGCAATATTAAAGATAGTCACGGAAGAAAAATAAGTTTTGTAAGTTTCGGGATGTTTTTTTTGAAGCGCAATTGTCATAAAACCCCATAGTGTCATCCTGAGGGCTTTAGCCCGAAGGATCCCATTAGATCCTTCGCTTTGCTCAGGATGACAAAGAGATCCTTAGCTTCGCTCAGGATGACAACCAATACATTTTGTCAAAAGTTTTTACTTGTATAAGGCTAAATTATAGGTATATAATGGATAAAATTATATGCCAGGTCCAGGGAGGAAGGATGAAGAATCTAGTTGTATATTATTCAAGAAGCAGTAATACGGAAACAGTGGCAAAAGAAATAGCTAAGACATTAAAGGGCGAAATAAAAAAAATAGAATTGATCAAGGAACTCAGCTTTTTTTGGGCTGCAGTGACAGCCTGCTTTGGAAAAGAAGGGAAAATTAAGCCGTTTGATTTTGATTTAAGTGATTACGACAATTTATTTATCGGTTCCCCCGTATGGGCAGGAAAAACTTCAACACCAATCAATACATTTATCAATAATACTGATTTTTCAGGAAAAAATGTGTATGTTTTTCTTACACAGGCTGATGAAAAAACTCCAAGTGCGGTATTCGAATCTATGACAGGGCGCATAGAAGCAAGAGGGGGTAGAGTAAAGGATACTTTATTTATTCAAACAAACATGAAGAATCCTCTGACAAGCGAACAGGCAACTAAACCCGTTGAAGAGTGGCTCCAAAAAGCACAATTGATTTAAGGATATGTTAAGAGTCATAAAACCAGGGACGGTCATCAAACCGTCCCTTAAGCTTTATTCAAATAAATATAGCAGGTCTCCGTAACCTCGTTCTTTCATTTTCTCTTTTGGAATGAATTCCAGGGATGCGCTGTTGATGCAGTACCTTAAACCCCCTGATTCTATGGGACCGTCATTGAAAACATGACCTAAGTGGGAATCGCTGTTTGCTGCCCTTACTTCAGTCCTAAGCATGCCATGACTTAAGTCAAGTTTTTCTTTTATGACTTTATCATCAATGGGCTTTGAAAAACTTGGCCACCCGCATCCTGAATCAAATTTATCCCTGGACGTAAATAATGGCTCACCGGAGGTAATGTCAACATAAATGCCTTCTTCAAAATTATCGTAATATTCGTTATCAAAAGGAGGCTCGGTGGCATTGTTCTGGGTAACATTATACTGCATTTCCGTCAGGGTCATATGCAATTCACCCTTTGATTTTACCTTATACTTGGTATCCTTTTGAGCTTCTTCCAGTTCATGAAACTCTGCTGCCCCGATATGGCAGTAGCCGCCCGGATTTTTGTCCAAATACTTTTGGTGGTATTCTTCAGCCGGGTAATAATTTTTAAGCTCCATAACCTCAACAACCAGGGGCTCCGAATATTCCTTCTGCAATTCAGCCAGGGATTCTTTAATTACAGCTTCATCCTCTTTATCAACATAATAAACCCCTGTACGATACTGGCTTCCTATGTCATTGCCCTGTCTGTTTACTGACACCGGGTCAATTGCCTTGTAGAAAAGCTTAAGCAAGTTTTTCAGTTCAATTTTCTCAGGGTCATACACAACCTTTACTGTCTCCGCATGGCCCGTGTTTCTCCTGCAAACATCCTCATAAGACGGGTTTTCCGTATTCCCGTTTGCATATCCGACCTCTGTTTCCACAACCCCTTTTATTATGCTTAAATATTTTTCGGTTCCCCAGAAACAACCTCCTGCAAGATATATCAATTTATTCATTTAATCATCATCCTTTCTTATTGTTATAGCACTATCTTATCACTTGATACGTTTTTTATTAACTGATTGTATTATCTCATGCAAATAAAAAAATTACCATATTATATTACCCGTACATTGTGAATTTAAACCAGTGTTAGTCTCAAAATCTTTAACATGTCATTCTGAGAGCTTTAGCCCGAGGAATCTCCTATGGAATCCTTCGCTTCGCTCAGGAGTCAGACCCTGTCATTCTGAAGGCTTCAGCCCGAAGAATCCCATGAGATCCTTCGCTCCGCTCAGGATGACAAATTGTTATCGCTTCGCTCAGGATGACAAATAATAAGATTGTACAAAATCCGGTTTATATATATAATTTAATTATAAATTTAATAAAGAAACAGTGAGTTAAGTAAATACCGGGGAGGAAATGTTAAATGTATGGTATAAGAGTTAAAAGAGTATATGCAGAATCCTCTGATGATGACGGATACAGGATATTGGTTGACCGCCTCTGGCCCAGGGGAATAAGCAAAGAAAAAATCAACATTCATAAATGGGCAAAAGAAATTAGTCCCAGCACTGAGCTGAGAAAGTTTTTCAGGCACGACCCGGGCACGATGGACGAATTCAAGGAAAGATATTATTTTGAACTGGACAACAATGAAGATGCTCCTGAGTTTATAAATTTATTAAGAGACAAATTAAAAGAAGGCAATGTCACCTTGCTGTATGCAGCCAAGAATGAAGAAAACAACCATGCCATTGTTTTAAAGGAATGGATTGAAGAGCATATATAGCCCATGTCATACCTGGTCATACCTGAAACAGGTTACCAGGTGGTCATTTATCAGGCCGATAGCCTGGAGATGGGCATAGATTATGGTGGAGCCGACAAATTTAAAGCCCCTCTTTTTAAGCTCCTTACTGATCTTGTCCGACAATTCCGATGTGGCAGGGATTTGACTTAAATCCTTCCATTGATTTTTAACTACTTTATTATCCACAAAGCTCCATATGAAGTTATCGAAACTGCCAAATTCTTTTTGGACTTCCAAAAATTTTTTGGCATTATTTATTGATGCTTCAATTTTTCTCCTGTTACGGATTAAGCCCGGATTATTCATCAGTTCTTCAATTTTAGCCTCATCGTATTCGGAAACCTTTTTAACGTCAAAATCATCATAAGCTTTCCTGTAGTTTTCCCTCTTCTTAAGAACTGTAAGCCAACTAAGACCTGCCTGAACACCTTCCAAAATTAAAAACTCAAAATGTTTCCTGTCATCATGTACGGGAACTCCCCATTCCTCATCATGGTATTTAATATACAATTCATTTCCTAAACACCAGGGACATCTGTTCATGATCAACCTCTCAATACTTGACTTGTATTAATAGTATAGCAAGTTTATTAAAAGCATGCAAATAAAACTCCTTCATATCATTGCTATGAATATCCCATAGTGTCATCCTGAGGGCTTTAGCCCGAAGGATCTCTTGAGATCCTTCGCTTCGCTCAGGATGACAACAGGTGTCATTGCTATGAATGCCCTATAGTGTCATTGCTATGAACGCCCTATAGTGTCATCCTGAGGGATTTAGCCCGAAGGATCTTAAAAATTTTTAAAAAAATATTGACAAGGGATAAATAAAATGATATTTTTATAACGAACAGTGTTCATAAAATAAACAACGTTCTGACAAGGAGGGGCTATGGTTACCAGAAGAGAAAAAGGAATTGAAGCCATGAGGAAATTGATCATATCTACTGCCAGTGAAATCATTGCAGAAGAAGGCCTTGACAATTTGTCTATCAGAAAGATTGCAAAAAAAATTGAATATTCGCCATCCGTTATTTATAACTACTTTAAGGATAAGGAAGAAATAGTAAACACAATAATGAGAAGCGGCTACATGAAAATTGTAAATGCTGTATCTGTTAAAGATTTGGAAAAGCTGCCGCCAACTGAAAAATTGGCTGAGATGACAAGAAATTATATTGAAGAAGCCTTGAAAATGCCGGATGAATTTTTGTCGGTGCAAGTAAATCAAACACCCCAGGTCCTTAAGTACACTTCTTATCTTTTTAAAGGCGCAGCAAAGGAAAAACCTGCATTGTCGGCTTTGTTCAATTGTTTGAAGGAGATCCACAAGGACGCTGATTATGAACAAACTGAGCTGAAAGCCCAAATAATTGCAGCCTCAACAATGGGTTTAATTATCAAGCTGATTGTTGAAAAGGATATTGAAGAAGACCAAAGACAAAAGTTAATTGATTGTTTTATAAAAGAAATAATATTGAAAATTTAAATAAAAGGGAGAGGTAAAAGTAAATGAAAAAAGTTTTGAAAGTTGTTGGAATTATATTTTTGGTATTAGTTGTTGTGGCTTTATCAAGCTTATTCTTCCTTAGCCGGGGCCTTAATGAAGTATTGAATTTAAGCATTAATCCTCTTGATTTGTCCGTAAAGGAAGATGGAGTTTACAAAGGCAGCTATAATTTTGGCAGGTGGTCAAATGAAATCAGTGTAACAGTTAAAGACCACAAAATAACCGACATAGAAATAACCGATGACATGATGATAGCGAAACCTGAAGTAACAAGCGAACTTTTACAAAATGTAATGGCAGCACAAAACACAACGGTGGATCTTGTATCCGGGGCAACGGTAAGCTGCAAGGCGTATTTAAAGTCCATTGAAAATGCACTGAATAATTAGGAGGGGAAAATGAATACATTAATAGTATATGCAAGCAAGTACGGGTGCGCAGAAAAATGTGCCATGGAATTATCAAAAGAATTTGACGGTAATGTTGAAACGGTTAATTTAAAGGAAAACCAGAGAATTGATTTGGACAAATTTGACAAGGTAATAATTGGCGGATCCGTCTATATCGGTAAAATTCAAAAAGAAGTAACGGATTTTATCAATAAAAATTTGAAAGAACTCTTGGAAAAGAAAATCGGACTCTTTATCTGCGGAATGCAGGAAGGAAATGAACTTGAAAAGGAAATAGCCGACAACTTCCCTGCAGACCTCCTGAATAGAGCTAAATCTGTAAAGCATTTCGGCGGAGCATTCGATTTCAAGAAAATGAACTTCATGGAAAAGGCAATTGTAAAGAAAATTGTCAAGGTTTCATCCGACAAATCAGACATAAAGCATGAGAACATCAAACAATTGGCAATAGAAATGCAAAAATAGTTCTATGGTGCCGGCCCTGTTTCAGGTGCCGGCACCATAAACATTTAAAAACCTGGTTCAATATCTGTTAATATATGGTATAATAAGACAATAAGTGATGTAAAAAGTTTTGATATGAAAGAGGTGTATTTATGGCTCAAGTAATGATAAATAAGGAAATATGCACAGGGTGCGGATTGTGTGTAAAGGATTGTTCAAGGAATGCTATTGTTCTATTAAATGGAAAAGCTGAAGCAGATTCAGAACTATGCAATGAATGCGGTCACTGTCTTGCAATATGTCCTTTTGGTTCAGTGTCAATGCCCTTGTATGATGCTGATGAAATAATAAAGTTTGATGAAGAAAAAATGAGTATCGAACCTGATAAATTATTAAATTTTCTAAAATTCAGGCGCAGCATCAGGCAATTCAAAGATAAGGACATAGAGCCCGAAAAATTAAATAAAATAATTGAAGCAGGCCGTTATTCTCCGACAGCCAGCAACAGGCAAATGAACCGTTTTATTATAATCAGGGACAAGCTGAATGAAGTCAGGGATGTGGCAATAAAAACCTTATATGATATGGGAAATGACCCGTCGTGTATTGATAAGACCAGCTGGTCCCTATACCATAAGGCATGGATAAAGATGTATGAAGATTATAAAGAAAAGAACATTGACAGGTTATTCTTTAATGCCCCTGCAGTTATAGCCATAGTTAGTGAAGAAAAGGCAGGTTTTGCCGATGTTAATGGGGGTATTGCAGCTTCAAGAATGGAATTGGAAGCAAACTCATTGGGTTTAGGAGTTTGTTATATAGGGTTTTTCAAAAGAGCCATTACATATAACAAAAAACTGAGAGAATTATTAGGCATGAAAGAAAATGAGGAATTCATACTATGTTTTGTTTTAGGTTACCCAAATGTTAAGTACCAAAGAACTGTAAACAGGAAGCCTGCAGTTGTAAGATATATATAATAAGGCAAATGTGCGAGGGGTATGATGGAGAGTGTTATTAATAACAATCTGACAATTGATGACATCATCGAAAATTACGGAAAGATGGTTAATTCAATATGCAGAAGGATGATCCAAAACAGGGATACGGTGGAAGATGCCGTCCAGGAGGTCTGGCTTGAGGTTAATAAGAGTCTTAAAAGCTTCCGGGGCGAAGCAAAAGTCTCCACCTGGCTGTATAAGATTACTTCAAGGGTTGTCATGAGAATGGCAAAGGAAGAGCATAAGTATTCCACACATTTTCTCAGCAATTACTTTCATGGAGAGGACATAGAAATACCCCAATACCAGGATTTTGACAAAAACCTGTGGGTAAGAGAGATGTGCGACAAATGCCTGACGGGAACCTTGCATTGCCTGGATAATGAAACTAGACTGGCATATATACTGCGGGATATTAATATGCTGTCTTATTCCGAAATAGGAGAAATCTTTGAAAAGGATGAAACAAGCATCAGAAAGATGGTATCTCGGGCACGGAATAAACTGCGCAACTTTTTGAATGACGAGTGCATATTGAAAAATCCGGATTCAAAATGTAAATGCAGGATGAGCAAATGGGTTAAGGAAGTTCATCTTGATGAGGAATACGAGAAACTAAGAAAGACAGTATATAGAGTAAATTTTTACAGGGCTTCGGAAATTTTGCTTTCAAAAGATTCATTATTATAATAAAAAGTTGTCACAAAAATAAAAAACCTCCCACTAATGAAGTGAAAACAAATATGGGAGGTTTTTTTTATTGCATGCAATTAATATGGCTTTTGCCTTAATTTTACTGCTTTAGTCCTTATAATACTGCATGCCGATAATCAAAAATGATATGGTTAATAATTTGAAAACAATTAATTATGAAAAAAGCTTATATGGCAGTGCTGTTTTTGCCTCATTGCTTGTATGGCAGGTTTTATCGGGAAAGGTTGGAACATTATTTTCGCAGATAATTTTATATGAGCAAATTGACCCTTACGATGTCTTTATAGGAATATCCATACATCATATTGTTCAAATGACACTTGGTTTAGTATTAATTGCAATATTGAACAAGACTTTAAAAATTGATTTTTATCTTAAGCTTGGTGATACAAAAAGGGGAAAGAACTGTTTAGTTGTGTTTACCGCTGCCTGGGCTTTGATTTCGATTGTGGTTCACATTCTTTTGTATGCCGCTAATCAACTGCCCGCATATGATTTCCCTTTAAACGGACGAAATATTATCGGGACCCTGGGCTTCCAACTGTTATTGACCGGAACGGCAGAAGAAATTGTATACCGGGCCTTGCCGGTAACCATCTTAGTCCATTCATTCGGGAAAAGTATTTCTATTTATAAGGATATTACTTTGGAAGTTGTTCTGGCAGCCGTCTTGTTTTCATTTGCCCATGCTAAATTGACCTTAATACCCTTTGATATGGAAATCAATTATTATAGCTTGTTGTATTCTTTTATGATGGGGATGATACAAGGCATAGTCTATCAAAAAACCAGGAGCCTTGTATATCCAATGCTGATGCATAGTTTCAGCAATGTTTTAATGACTGGCACGGGATATTTTTTTAGTTTAGTTGTCACAAAAATCATATAAGTTACACTCATATAGTAAAAACACATGGAGGATTTAAAAATGGGATTAGAACAAAAATTTAAAATGCTGCAAATGATTTATGCAGGAGCATTGGCAGACTTTGTTTTGAGGATGGGAAATGAAGGAATACTTGAAAAGGTAAGCCTGGAAAAGAGAGAAGAACAATTGCAAAACGGAAAAATTCGGGCAGCCCAATTTGGAATCGAAAAACCGGAAGGTGTATTCTTGGTGCTGTCAGACTTATTCGGTTGCGCAGACTGGACGGTTGAAACAAATGATGAAGGCTTAAAAGCCCAGGCAACTAAATGCATGCTGTGTGCACTGGCAAAAAAAACGGGGGCTCAAAGTCCTTGCAACATCTTTTGTTTAGACCCTATGGAAGGTATGATGAGAGGCTTAAACCCGGATATTGACTTTGATGTAAAGGAAACTTTATGGTCAGGTCAGAAGTGCATGGTTAATGTTGTTAAAAAATAAGAAAGCCATCTCTTGTAAAAGATTTAAAGAATCGTTGCAATGCATAAGTTAAAATGAGGTTGACATGTATAAATATGACAATATCCATAATAAAGACAGGTATGACGAATTAAAAATATTTTGTAATAGTGAGAAAGTTAATGAAGAGTATATGAGAACATTGCTCTTCAAAGAAACGCATAAATTATTTGCAAATATAATAACTGCAATAAGAGCAGGGATACTTATCCTAATCAATGTGATAGGAGCCAGGCACCAATAATTGGTGCCTGGTATCTTATAGTGGACATATAAAAATAAAACACTGTTTCCTTTTATATGAATATTATATATTAACTTCCGTCATTTTGAATAATCTGCTTATTCAAGGATGGCTATATAATAATAATTTAGAAAGGGAATAGTGATGATGAACAATGGCATGATGTTCAGGGACTACTTTTTTTATACACCATAAATATTATGAACAGAATGAGAGAGTTATGGGAAGAACATTCTTTTTGGACCAGGGAATACATTGTAAGTGCAGTTGATGAACTAAATGATTTACAGCCTGTTACCGACAGGTTGCTTAGAAATCCAACGGACTTCGGAGATGCCCTGGAACCATTCTATGGTCGTGGAGCAAGGGAATTTGAAAGATTGCTGCGGGACCACCTCCTGTTAGCAGCCCAGTTGGTGGCAGACGCCAAGAAAGGGGATACTCAGGCAGCAGAAAGAACAAGGGCCCTATGGTATCAAAATGCAGACAGAATTGCAGCCCTGCTTGCTAACTTAAATCCATATTGGTCATATGACCTATGGAGGGATATGCTTTTCATGCATCTGGGATTGGTAGAGGATGAAGCAACAAAAAGGCTGATGGGCCAATATGCAGAAGGAATCATGGTATTTGACAATGCCGAAAAACAAGCCCGCCAAATGGCAGACCTGCTAAGCCGGGGCATTATAAGACAATTCAGACTATAGCTTACCCAGTGTCATTCTGAGAGCTTTAGCTCGAAGAATCCCATGAGATCCTTCGCCTTGCTCAGGATGACAATTAATATTGCTCAAAATTTCAAGTATTGTGTGAATTTTGCCCTTTATATTCTCGATTTTTCACACATTAATTGAATTTTTGAGCATTTTTCATTCATTTTCATAAATATTTCACACATTAATTGAAAATTTGAACAATTTAATATTTGGTACTAAAAAGTAATAACAGGGGTCGGGGTTTTATGCTATAATGGTAAAAAGAACCGTCCACGAAATTTTGTGAGGTGATAAGATGATAAAGATTTTTCATACGGCAGATGTACATATAGGAATGAAGTTCAGCAATTACCCGGAGCCCGTAAAAGGCTACCTGCAGGAAGCAAGAGCCGATGTTTTGGGAAAGATGATAGAGCTTGCCAACCAGGAAAAGTGCAATTTGTTTGTCGTTGCAGGAGACTTGTTTGACAAGATTACCGGAATAGATAAGAAAACAATGAATCGAGCCATAAATGCATTGAATAATTTTCAGGGGGAATGCGTTTTGCTAATGCCCGGCAACCATGATTACGATAACGGTATGATTGACTTATGGGACAACTTCATGAAAACAGCCTCCGACAAGATTGTTTTCATAAACCAAGAGCGTACCTATTCTCTGGAAGATTACGGCCTTAACGTCAATGTCTATCCCGCCCCCTGCCATTCAAAGCATTCAAGCACCAATAACCTACAGTGGATTAAAGATGAAAAAATAGATGAAAATTATATAAATATAGGAATTGCCCACGGGGCTTTAGAAGGCTTGTCTCCGGACCCGGACAAGACCTACTACAACATGTCGGTAAATGAGCTGCAAAGTCTTCCCATGGACCTGTGGCTCCTGGGCCACACCCATATCATATATCCTTCCAAATCACCCATAAACAATGAAAGGATATTTAACCCCGGAACTCCCGAGCCTGACGGCCTGGATTGCAGGCACAAGGGACAAGCCTGGCTTATTACTGTCGATGACGGCAAGAAAACAAATGCTAAGCTAATACAAACAGGCACATACAAATTTATGGACAAGGTCTATACGATCGATGATAAATACGGCTTGGAAGCAATCCTTGAGGAAATAAAGAAGGATGAACCGGAAAAGACCATAGCCCGGATAAGCTTAAAAGGCAGGGTTGATGAAGATGTTTATGATTACAGGCAGGAAATTTACCGCTCAATCGAGGATAATATAATTTATTTAATGGTCGAGGACTCGGATTTTAAAATAAAGATAACCACCGAAAAAATCCACAAGGAATTTTCAGATGGATCATTTCCCCAGGAGCTTTTGCTGTCCCTTTCGGATGACGAAGACACCCTGCAACTTGCTTACGAGCTGATCATGGAGGTAAGAAATGATAATTAAAAAATATACCACCGGAAGATTTGCTGGCATTAAGAATGTAAGCGTGGAGTTTAAGGACGGTCTTAATGTAATTCTTGGCTCAAACGAATCGGGAAAAACCACCTTGGTTGAAGGAATTCATTCGGTCCTCTTCAAACCCAGCAAAATCGGCAGGAAAACAGCCGAGGACAGGGATTTTCACGCCAAATTCATGCCTTATCCTATAGGAGACAGCATAGACGGAGAAATAGAAATAGAGCACAAGGGAAAAATCTATACCTTAAGCAAGGAATGGGGGACAGAGGCATCCTCCAAATTGACCATGCCCGACAATATCGTTATAAAAAACGACGGCAGTATCAGTGAAGTCCTAAGAGACGTGTATGTATACGGGGAAGGAACCTACAGCAGCGTTTTCTTCCTGAAGCAATACTACCTCAAGCAGGCTATCGACAGGATAGTTCAGAACAAGGAAGCCACCGGAGAAATAAGTTCCTTTTTAAGAAGCACCATTATGGAACTTGACGGGGTTTCCCTTGAGAAATTGGAGCAAAAAATACAGGATGAGATCGAGGACTTGTTAAAGAGATGGGATGTGGAGAAAAACTACCCGGAAAATAACAAGGGCATAAATAATCCCTATAAGGTTGGTTTCGGTAAAGTTGTGGAAAGCTACTATGCCAAGGAAAGAATAAAATTGGAAATGGCCATGGCGGAAGAAGCAGAAAGAAAATTCAATGAAATCTGCCGGGAGATAAAAAAAACCGAAGAAAAAATCGAGGAATTAAAAACCAAGAAAGAAGCCATGGAGGCAATAGAAGATGATGTGATCCAAAGGTCTATTCTTGAGCCTCAAATCGAGCAGCTTAACAAGGAAATTGGAGGTCTCCTGGAAATAAGCAAGGAATGGTCCAGGTGCGAAGAAAGATTAAAACAGCTTACAACTGACCTTAAAAAACTGGATGAAAGATATAAGAAATTAGCTGAAGAAAGGGAATTATCAAAAAAGGCGGAAGAAAAAATTAAGCTTGAAAAAATTTTGGCCAAAGTTGATGAGATAGAAGGCAAAATAAAGGAACTTAACAGCAGGATATCCGGAATAAAAACAGTTACAAAGGAAGACATAAAAGCCCTTGAAACAAACTATAACGGCATGAACAGGGCGGAAGCCATGATGAAGGCAGGAGTAATCATGGCAAGGCTTAATTATTTTCCTGAAGGCAAAAAGCTTACTGTTACAAAGGACCTGGAAGAGCCGGCAGAAGTTAAGGCAGGAGACAGCTTCAGCGCTAACGGCTTTATGAAGTTTGAGTCTGAGAACTTAATAGACATAGAAATTAAAACAGGAAACATTGATTTTAACAAAATAAGGATTGAATATGAAAATTACAAGAAAAACTATGAGGACCTTCTTAAAGCCCTGGAAGTAAAAAGCCTTGAAGAAGCAAAGCTGAACAAGGAAAAGCTTGACGGGCTCAACAAGACCGTGGAAGCCTATACCATGCAGAAAAACCACTATCTTGGAGACCTGACCTACCAGGAATTAAAAGACAAGATTAAAGAATACGGTGACTTGTCACAGGTTAGAAGCACTGCAGTCATTGAGTCCGAAATGACTAAAGTGAATGGAGAAAAAATTGACCTTATTTCAGAAAAGAAATTGCTGGAATCCAATATAAGCAAATGGGTTCAAGAATATAAGGATATTGACGGGTTACTGGATAAAACAATAGAAATTAAATTAAAACAAAAGGAGATTAAAAGCAACATAGAAAAGCTGTCTGACCTTCCATCGGAATATAAGTCTCCGGATGAATTCAGAAGAACCTTGGCTGAGATAAGAGACAGGCACGGCCGGCTGATAAATGCTTTGGCGAGCCAAAAAGATGAATATTATCTCCTTGAAAAGGAATTGCCCGAATCAACCTATGAAGAACTGGCGGAGTCATTGAAAGAAGCGGAAAGTTTGTTTGAAAAAAGGCTGGAAAAAGGGAAAAGACTTTTGAAAATCCGGGAAAACTTTGAAAGAATCAAGCAGAAAATGGACGAAAAATCTTTTGTTCCGGTAATAAACGCCTTTTCAAACTACTTGAATTCACTGACGGACGGCAGCTACAAGGCAACGGATATTGATGATGATTTCAATTTAAGGCTCAAAAATGAAAATGAAGTAGAAATGCCTTTAAGTCTGTTGTCTTCTGGAACCTATGACTGTGTGGCCCTGGCCTTAAGACTGGCCATTGCAGAATATATATTGGGGGACAACAAGGGATTTCTTATACTGGATGACTGCCTGGTGGACCTTGATCCAAACAGAAAAGCCATTGCCGCCAAACTCATCAATCAATTTGCAGGCAAGCACCAGGTAATATTTACAACCTGCAGCCCGGACACAGCAGCCCTGCTGGGTGGATATTTAATAAAAATAGAATCATAAGGCCAACTATTAACGCACATACTTTTTATCGGAGGTTTATAACCATGTGGAATATGCTGTGGCCGGTTTTGGTAGTTGTTGTGGCTAATACGATTTATAACATCAGCGCAAAATCAACACCGACAGAGATTAATACTTTTGCTTCCCTTTCAATCACTTACCTGGCAGCTATGATTTGTTCGGTAATCATGTATTTTATTACCGGCGAAAACAAGAATTTTTTGCAGGAATTATCAAAAACAAATTGGACTGCTCTTGTTTTGGGGATTTCAATTGTTGGTTTAGAGTTCGGCTACCTGTGGATTTATCGTGTCGGATGGAAGATAAGCACAGCAAACCTGTTTACAAGTATAAGTTTGACATGTGTCTTGTTAATCATTGGTTTTCTCATATACAAGGAAGTACTCAGTTTCCGACAAATATTAGGGATTGGAGTATGTGTCCTGGGTTTGATACTGCTTGCGAAATAATTAATGGGATCCTTCGCTGCGCTCAGGATGACAATATAATCAGTGTCATTCTGAGGGCTTCAGCCCGAAGAATCCTATGAGATCCTTCGATGCGCTCAGGATGACTAATTGTGTCATTCTGAGGGCTTCAGCCCGAAGAATCTAATGGGATCCTTCGCTGTGCTCAGGATGACTAATTGTGTCATTCTGAGGGCTTCAGCCCAAAGAATCCAATAGGATCCTTCGCTACGCTCAGGATGACATAGAAAGTCAAGAGAATTATAAATATATACGAAAGGAGCAATCATGGCTTTTGATTACAAGAAAGAATACAAGGAATTCTATATGCCCAAAGACAAACCCGGCATAGTGGATGTACCAAAAATGAATTACATTGCAGTAAGGGGAAAAGGTAATCCAAACGAAGAAAACGGGGAATACAGTAAATCGGTAGAACTCTTGTATGCCGTAGCCTATACCATAAAGATGAGCTACAAAGGGGATTACAAGATTGACGGGTATTTCGATTACATAGTTCCTCCCTTGGAAGGTTTCTGGTGGATTGACGGAATAAAAGGTATGGACTATTCGAGAAAAGATGAGCTTAACTTCATTTCTTTAATCAGGCTGCCTGATTTTGTAAAGGAAAAAGATTTTGAGTGGGCAATAAGCGAAGCTACAAGAAAGAAAAAAATGGATTTTTCAAAAGTAGAATACCTCGAATATGAAGAAGGATTATGCGTTCAATGCATGCATATCGGGCCCTATGATGATGAACCCAAAACAGTGAAACTCATGGAAGAATATGCAAGGGAAAATGGATACCTTATTGATATTACGGACACCAGTTTCCACCATGAAATATATTTAAGCGACCCCAGAAAATGCGAACCTGACAAACTGAAGACAGTCATCAGGCACCCGATTAAAAAAGCATAAAATAACATCAGACAAGATAGTTCTTTATTTTGTAAATGTATGCATGTAAAAAAGAATGATTTATGAAATAAAACAAGGGGAGGTGATATGATGTCATCAGAAATAGCAATAATTGCACCCTATCCCGAATTGGCGGAAATAGCAAAACAGGTATGTGATGAACTGGATATACAAGCCGATATAGCCGTAGGTGATTTGGAAGAAGGGGTAAAATTAGCAAAGAAATTTGTTAAAAGCGGTACCGAAATCATTATAAGCAGAGGCGGTACTGCTACGGCTATTATGGAAAAAGTGGGCGAACCCGTTATAGAAATAATAGTCAGTCCCTATGACATAATAAGGGCTGTTGCAAGTGCAAAAAAGTTCGGGAATTCTATCGGTATAGTTGGTTTCAAAAATGTGATTTACGGCAGTGAAGGCTTGGGTGAGATTTTAGATGTCGATATTAAAGAACTTGAAATAAATGACGAATCTGAAGTATTGAATGTTATCGAAAAAGCAAAAAAAGATAATATACAGGTAATAGTCGGTGACGCGGTTTCCGTACGCTATAGTAAAAAACAGGGATTGAAATCAATTCTTGTGTATTCCGGAAAAGAATCCGTAAGCATTGCATTGAGAGAAGCAAAAGAACTGGCATCAGTCAGGAGAAAAGAAAAGACAAGAGCCGAACAGTTAAAAGCAATATTGGACTTCACATACGAGGGAATCATAGCAACTGACTCAGAAGGTATTGTTTCCCTAGTAAATCCTGCCGCGGAAAAAATCCTGAACAAGGATAAAGCGTCAATGATTGGGCAAGCAGCTGATCATGTATTGCCGAGCATCGCCTTGAGGAGAGTTCAGGAAAACGGCAAACCCCTCCTGGGGGAACCTCATAGGATTGGAAACAGGATGTTGGTTCATAATTTAATACCTCTGAAAATCAAAAATGTAATTGAAGGAGCAGTAATAACATTTCAAGATGCAAGCCACTTTGAAGCCGTAGAAACAAGAGTGAGAAGGGAGCTCTATTTAAAAGGACATGTTGCCCAATATACTTTTGAAAATATTATAACGGATAGTCCTGCTATGAAAAAAGTAATCAAGCAAGCAAGGCAATTTGCTAAGGCCGATGCAACTGTAGTGATTACGGGAGAGACAGGTACAGGAAAAGAAATGTTTGCTCAAAGCATACATAATGAAAGCAATCGAAGGAATGGTTTGTTTGTTGCGGTTAATTGCGCTTCAGTACCGGAGAATCTACTGGAAAGTGAATTGTTTGGGTATGAGGAAGGTGCTTTTACCGGCGCAAGACGCGGCGGCAAGAAAGGACTATTTGAATTGGCACATGAAGGTACATTATTCCTTGATGAGATTGGTGAACTTTCAATTAAATTGCAGGCCCGTTTATTGCGTGTTCTTCAGGAAAAGGCCATTATCAGGGTTGGCGGTGATACGGTAGTACCGGTTAATGTCCGCATTATAGCTGCAACCCATCGCAATTTGGAAGAATCTGTATCCAAAGGCCTGTTTCGGCCTGACTTGTATTATAGGTTGAATGTGCTCAGGTTATCATTACCTCCCTTGCGTGAAAGGCTGGATGATATTCCACTTCTGATAGATGAACTTCTTGCGAAAATATGTAAAAGATCCGACAAACCACGACCAATTTTTAGTGACAAGATACTCAATATGTTTAGCTCATACGATTGGCCCGGCAATGTAAGGGAACTGGAAAATATTCTTGAGAGGCTTGTTGTATCGAAAGAAGGCAGAGAAGTCCATATAGAGGATATTGATGAATTAAAAAGGATGGAATACCAAAAGATATTGAGCAATAAAATTTTTAAGGACAAGACTATAGAATTAAAAGGTACCTTAGAGGACATGGAAAGAGAAATAATTACTACTACCTTAAACCTTACAAACCAAGATAAAGATGAAGCTTGTAATTTACTTGGTATCAGCAAAAGCACCTTATGGCGAAGACTTAAAAAATGGGATATGTCAGATTGAAATTTGTTTCATTATGAAAAAATATTTGTATTATTGATTGTTAGTAGCAATAATAACACTTGTAAAGAATTCGTTTAATTTCATATTGAAAAAGAAATCTTTAATTTGTTTCGGGATAAAGGTCATATAAGTGAACGAATTCTTTTTTTTAGTGCAATTGCTTGTTTTTATGGGCAATTGCTTTTTTGTTTAATTATGGCATGCATTTTGCTTATTTATAGGCAACAGAAAACATTTTAATATGACAATACATCAGCCCATATCATACTGTAATGTCAGGCACTGCAGGTTTCATTTATTATAAATTGTTAGATGTATTAAAAACTATAACGGTTTAGTTCGAAACAAAATCTTCAAAGACATAGCTGAAAGGAGTTAATAAATGCATTCTATAGCGATAATAGCAGATGATCTCACAGGCGCAAGTGATACCGGTATACAGTTTCGAAAACATGGATTCAAGACAAAGGTAATAGTTGATGCGGACAAACTTGAACAGTTCTTGGAAAGTAACGAGGTCCTTGCGATTAACTCCAATACAAGACCATTGAAATATTACAATGCCTACAGAAAAGTATATGATATTTCTTGTACGCTAAAAAGAGCCGGATTTAAAAGCGTATATAAAAAGATTGACTCTACATTCAGGGGAAACCTTGGTTCGGAATTGGAAGCGGTTATTGATGCATTTGATTCAGACCTTACCATATTGGTTCCATCCTATCCGGACAATGGCCGTTGCATGGTAAATGGCAATCTAAAAATATCATTACCTTGTGATGATGCAATAAAAGATAATGAAGATAAAGATAGGCAGCATAATTTGTGTTATGTGCCCTCCCTGCTGCAAAATGAGATGAAAAGAAGGGTTGCTCATATAGACCTGGATACGGTTCATAAAGGGAGCGATGCCATTTATTCTCATATTGAAAAACTTAAAAAGGAAGGTTTTCAAGTAATAATCATTGATGCAGCAACAAATGAAGATTTAAATATAATTGCTCTTGCATGCCAAAACCTGCCTTCCAACACTATTTTTTCAGGAACCGCGGGATTTGCCGCGTATTTGCCTAAGGTGCTCGGACTTAAAAAGAAAAATAAGATTATGTTGATTGTTGCAGGGACATATAACCATATTACCAGGTTGCAGATAGATAAGGTGTTGAGCAATACAGACTCTGCCCTGCTAATAATTGATACAAAGAGGATAATAAAGGGCAAACTATCCGAAGAAACAGAAAAAATCATCAGTGATGCCATGAAATTTTATAATTCCCGGGAAGAAATATCCGGTCCCTTGATAATAGCTGTTGATACCCTTTTTGATAGCCAAGGGAAAAATGATTTGTTAATAAAGAAAAATGGCAGGGAAGTGGCAATAGCCATTGGTGATATTGTAAAAGGGTTAGTCGATAAGGATATAGCAGAAAGTTTGCTTATTACTGGAGGTGATACCGCCCTTCATGTGCTTAGTGCCTTAGATGCGGAAGGGATTGATTTACAGGAAGAGGTACTTGCCGGTATACCCTTGGGCTTAATGTATGGAGGCAAGGCCCATAATATCAGAATAGTGACCAAAGCAGGAGGCTTTGGATCCTCCTCGGCTCTTTTGGAGGTTATAAATCATTTAAATAAGACGTAACATGGAGTTTCAGAAAATATTTTAAAATTATTTACGGAGGTGGAACAATGTTGGAACAATATAAACTGGTTATGCCAAAAACAGTATATGGGGGGCAAAATGCCATAAATAATGTCCGGGAGATTGTTGAGGATGTAAAGCATGTTGCCATATTTACTTATAAGAGTGTTTACGAATCAGGTTTAATAAACCCCATTACAGATATTCTAAGCGAGAAAAATATTCCCTTTACTTTGTTTGAAGATTTGCCTGTTGAGCCTACCTACCTGCAGGCACAGGAAGTTGTCGACAGATTTAATTCATCAGAAGCTGATTTTATTATAGCTGTCGGAGGCGGCAGCGTAATAGATGTGGCAAAACTAGTGTCTGTTTTAAAGACTGACAGATATACGGTCAAAGACTTGCTGGAAACACCTGATTTGGCAAAAAAAACAGTCAGGACCTTGATGATACCTACAACTGCCGGAACCGGAGCAGAGGCAACACCAAATGCAATCGTAACGGTACCTGAAAAGTCTCTTAAGGTTGGTATTGTAAGCAATGAAATGATTGCTGATTATGTAATACTTGATGCTGAAATGATAAGAAATCTGCCAAGATCTATCGCTGCCTCAACCGGTATTGATGCCTTGGCACACGCAATTGAGTGCTATACCTCAAAAAAAGCCAACCCCTTTAGTGATTTATATTCTTTTGGCGCTCTTGAACTTATAATAAAAAACATTGAAGCAGCCTGCGACGGCGATATGAATGCAAAATCGAACATGTTATTGGCAAGTTTTTATGGCGGTATTGCAATTACTACTTCAGGTACCACCGGTGTGCATGCCCTGAGTTATCCCTTAGGCGGTAAATACCATATTCCTCATGGAATTTCCAATGCTATTATGTTGATGCCGGTATTGCGTTTTAATGAACCTTATATACGTCCTCTATTGGCTAATGCATATAACCGCTTATGGCCCTTTGGGAATATTGAAAATGATGAGGAAAAATCAGCCCTGGTCCTGGACTATATTGAAAGAATTATTAAAAATCTGGACATTCCTCAGAGCCTGAAATCATTTGGAATAAATGAAGATGATGTTGATGAATTGGTAAAAGGCGGAATGGAAGTAAAAAGATTATTGGTTAATAACATGCGTGAAATAACGGAAGCAGATGCCCGTTCCATGTATTTGCAGGTACTATAAGGAGATTGAAATGGTTGAAATGAAAATTCATGGAATAATTACACCCATAATTACACCAATGAAGCCGGATGAAAGCATTAATGAAGAGGAGCTAAGAAGACAGGTTGAAAGACTTATAGCCAACGGCATACACGGAATTTTTCCCCTTGGAACAAATGGGGAAGGATTCTGTTTAAGGGATGAGGAAAAGGAACGCATACTGGAAGTAGTTGTTGAGCAGGTGAATGGAAGGGTTCCGGTGTTTGCCGGTACCGGGTGTATTTCAACCCGGGATACTATTCGTTTAAGTAAAATGGCAATAAAGAAAGGTGTCGATGCTTTATCGATAATTACGCCATATTTTGCAAAAGCTTCCCAGGAAGAACTTTATAAGCATTATATGGATGTAGCTTTTGCGGTTCCTGACATACCAATAATACTATATAATATACCAATGCGTACCGGAAATTCCTTATTGCCGGAAACAGTAACCCGTTTAGCTAAAGATGCACCTAATATTGTGGGAGTTAAAGATTCATCTGGAGACTTTAACAATTTGCTTGCTTATTACAAGCAGACACGAAGTCTTTCAAACAAGGAATTCTATGTACTTTCGGGAAATGATTCGCTGATTCTTCCCACACTTATGGCAGGCGGCGCAGGTGCTGTTGCAGGATGTTCAAACGTATACCCCAAGGTCTTATCTTCCATATATGAACTCTTCATACAAGGAAAGCTTGAGGAAGCCAGGGCAGCACAGGAATCCATAGCATCTTTCAGGGAATGCTTCAAATACGGCAATCCAAATACAATTGTAAAGAAAGCCGTCAGGCTGTCAGGATATGATGTTGGCGAATGCAGAAAGCCATTCACCGGAATTTCAGAGGAAGGCATCAATAGAATCAAACAGGTGTTAGAAGAAAACAAAAAAAGAGGTATGAGCTAAAATGGGTAACAAAAAACCGATTATTGGCATCACAATGGGAGATCCTTCCGGAAACGGCCCCGAATTGTGCGTGAAAGCATTAACTAAACCTGATATGGAACAAAAATGTTATCCTGTGGTAATCGGTGATGCAAGGGTTATCGAACGGGCAGCAGCAATAGTGGGGCATCCGGAAGTGAAGATTAATCCGATTTCAAGCATTTCGGAAGCAAATTTCGCCCCTGGTACAATTAATGTATTTCATATGGACTTAATCGATTTCAACCGGTTTGAATTTGGAAAAGTGTCGGCCATGTGTGGCAACGCTGCCTTTCAAAGCGTAGTGAAAGTTATTGATCTTGCCTTAAAAAAAGAAATTGATGCCACTGTAACCAATGCCTTGAACAAAGAGGCCATAAACCTGGCAGGCTTTCACTATAACGGACATACTGAGATTTTTGCCGAATACACCGGAACAAAAAAATACACCATGATGCTGGCTTATCAAAATCTTAGGGTAGTGCATGTATCTACCCATGTTTCATTGCGAAAAGCTTGTGATATGGTTCGTAAGGAAAGGGTAGCTGATGTTATTCGGATTGCCTACCAGGGATGCAAGGATTTGGGAATAAATGAACCCCGCATAGGAGTAGCCGGTCTTAATCCCCATGCAGGTGAAAATGGATTGTTTGGCACCGAAGAAATAGAAGAAATTATACCTGCAATAAATACCACATGGCTTGAAGGAATAAAGGCAGAAGGCCCGGTACCCCCGGATACTATTTTTTCAAAAGCCCGGGGAGGTTGGTATGATGTTGTTGTATGCATGTATCATGATCAAGGCCACATTCCAATTAAGGTAATCGGTTTTAATTACAACAGTCAAAATGGAAAATGGGATGCAGTGGAAGGAGTAAATATAACACTTGGTCTTCCCATCATTCGAACATCAGTTGATCATGGTACAGGATTTGGGCATGCAGGCCAGGGAGTCGCCAATGAGGCGAGCCTTGTTAATGCAATAGATTATGCAGTTATAATGGCACAAAACAAAAAATGTAGGAGGAATTAAAACATGAAAAAGGTAATAGCAAGTTTACTTGTGGTTTTACTGGTATTCGGTCTTGTTGGATGCAGCAGCAGCAACAATGATGTTCCTGAAACAAACAAGCCTGCCCAGGAAGAACCTGAAACCAAACCTGAGGAAAAAAAGCCGGGCAAGGTTGAGGAGCCTGTAGACCTTATGTTTATTTCAATGGCATCTACAACGGCAATTTATACTTACTCAACGACAATTGCAAACATGTTGTTAGATGTATTACCGCCGGGGTCTACTATTGATGTTCCGGAGACATCACCGGGAGGATTGACGGCTCAATACAGCGTAATCAATGGTGACACGGATCTTGTTGTAATGAATGGTATATCGGTTAGATGGTCCATGGAAAATGAAGATGGAGTTATGGGTTTGGGTAAGGTGACAGGAGGAGTATCAAGTTTAGTTAATGGTTTGGATATGCCTCATGTTACAATTTTGTTCAGCAAAGCATTTATCAATAAGACAAACTGCACATCAATGGAAGATTTGGTTAAAAACAAGGTTCCGGCAAACTTCTATATCAAACAAAAAGGAAATCTTGGAGAGGATGCATTTACACAAGTGCTTGAAGCCTTAAATGTTACAGAAGAGGACCTGCTTTCTTGGGGATGTACCGTAACAAGGGATACTGCAGCTAATATAGGGACTGCATTCCAGGACGGATTGGCAGATATAACTATTGACCATTTACCCAATGGCCAGGCTGCTACGGTTCAATTAACTACAAACACAGAATGTAAAGTTATAGGTATGGCTGAAGAAACTGCCGATGCTTTGGCGAAAAAAGGCTGGACAAAAGGCATTTGGAAAGCCGGAACATCAAAGTTTATAGGCCATGACGAAGATATCCTTACTGTGGGTGCGCCAAATTGTCTTATAGTAAGGTCTGACCTTGATGAAGATCTGGCATATTTAATTACAAAAACAGTTTGTGAAAATAAGGATAAATTAGTTGCTGCATCAGCAGCTTTGGAAGAATTCCAACCTGAAAAAGGCTGGGAAATTTTGACTGATATTCTCCATCCGGGAGCATTGAGATATTATAAGGAAATGGGATATATTAAGTAAGGATTATGTTTAAAACATTCAATTGGTGTATTCTTATTTGAATACACCAATTGAATACCAGCTTTAACAAGTACGGAGATTTATTGCTATAAGTATTGTCAATAGATAAAAGGAGATTATTATGGGTACTTTTAACACCATAAAAGGGACAGATATTAAAAAATACGTCATCATATTTATCAGCGTATGTTTCTTCGCATTCCAAATTTTTATAGTCATAAAAGGCACGGTTCCATATATAATCGGGGTTCCGATTCATTTATGTTTTGCTCTGGCATTGGTATATCTGTACAACCCAATCGATAAAAACAATCCTAAACTTAAAGTATTGAAGTTTATAGATTATCTTGCTTATATAGCCATTGTATTCATATTAATATATTTCATTACTCAAGGTACAAGACTTGGTACAAGGATACCATATCTTGCAAGTGTAACAAGGTTGGACATGATTGTTTCTTTTATGGTAATGATAGTTCTTCTGGAAGCAGCCCGCAGAACATTGGGAAAGGGTTTTGTCCTCTTCATACTCCTGTGCGTGGCTTATTTATGGCTGGGAAAATATATGCCAAGAGCCAGTGGTTTAAGACATTCAGGAACCACCCTAAAGAAATTCGTAGAAATGATGACCATGACAACAACGGGGATTTTTGGAACACCCTTGACCACATCCCATTCATATCTGTTCTATTTTATGGTTTTCGGATCACTGTTTGCCGCTTGCGGGGGTGGACAACTGTTGATTGAAATCGGTTTGAATTTTGGTAAAGGAACGGGAGGCCCTGCAAAAGCCGCGGTGGTTTCTTCGGGATTGATGGGATTGATTTCAGGTGCTGCCGTTGCAAATGTATCAACAACAGGTTGCATGACTATTCCTATGATGAAGAAGACAGGATATACACCTGAACAGGCCGGGGCAATTGAGGCAGTTGCTTCTACGGGAGGCCAGATCATGCCGCCGGTTATGGGGATTGGTGCCTTTGTCATGGCCGAAATGCTAGGCATTGAATATAAACGCATATGCGGTGCCGCTGCCATTCCTGCTATAGCATATTACCTGGCTGTATTCTTTGTTGTGGATTTCATATCCCGCCAGACAAAGCAGGGGATTATGTCTGAAGGGTTCAACATTTCACCCATATTACCCCGCTTGTATTTGTTAACTCCGGCAATTGTACTGATTTATATGATAATAGCTGGATATTCATTGATGAGATCAGCAGTTATTTCATCGCTGGCAATTGTAATCATTAATTTTTTCGGTAAAACAAAAGTACCAGTGTCAAAGGTATTTGAGGCTATTATCCGGGGTTGCAAGCAATCAGCCGGTATAGCCATTCCTACGGGAACGGCGGGCATAATAATTGCCTGTGTAATAAATTCAGGGCTTGCAAATAAGATTGCAAATTTAATGGTAAGGTTCGGTGGTCAAAACCTGTTCTTTGCCTTGTTTATAGCAATGCTTGGCTGTATTCTCTTTGGTATGGCCCTGCCTACCGTGGCAGCATATTTGCTTGCCTCAATACTATTTTGTCCATCCTTGATAGAATTAGGAGTCAGCAGGCTTGCAGCCAATATGTTTGTGTTCTATTTCGGTATTTTTGCCCAGGTAACGCCTCCTGTCTGCCTCGCTTCTTTCACAGCCGCAAGCATTGCAGGGGGGAACCCGTGGAAGACCGGTTGGATGGCATTGCGCTGGTCTTTAGTTGCCTTCCTGGCTGCATATAGCTTTGTATATAACCCTGCCTTACTTCTGGAAGGCTCAATGCCTGAAATCATTCAAGCTACTGTCTACTTGTTTTTAGGTACATTTTTCCTGGCAGCAGGGCTTGAACATTATGCAGGAGTTACCATTAAAAGTAAAATATTGCGGGCATTATTGGTAATATCAGGTGCAGCCATTATTATACCGGAAAACATATCAAGTATATTGGGTTATGTTGTCGGAATGGGAGTTGTTTTAGCAGCCAATTTAACATCAAAAGAAGAAGAAAACCTGGCGGAGGATGCTAAAAAATACAGGAAGGGTTCAAAAATTTTACTCCTGATAGCTGCATTGGGCGGTAGCCTGATAGTTTTGCCTGAGTTTACAACAACTCTTACCGGTCTTCTAGTAGGATTGATTGTTCTAATAATAGCACTTGTCAGGAAAAAACCGGAAAGTTTACAAATGAAGCCTGTAAAACGTGTGGTTGGCGAAGTGATTATCCAGGATATAGATTGTGAAGAAGATGATATCATATTATAATCCGGCTCTTGGGGGGTAATTAATGAGAATCGGCGTATGCACAAACTTTTTGAAAAAAGAAACCTATGCCTTGCACCTGGAAGATTTCGAAGAATTGACAAGTGTGTTTGATTTTGTCGAACTGCCTGCAATGACAATCAGCCAAATACCTGAGGAAATATTTGAAAAATTAAAAGACGAATTACAAATAAACAAATTAAATTGTGATTATGTTACAAATATTTTCCCTAAAGATTTAAGCGTCATAGGTCATGACAGCGATACAAAAAAAATTGAAAACTACTTAGATGGTTTAATACCCAGGCTTGAAAAAATTGGTTGCAAAGGGATAGTTTTTGGAAGCGGCTATGCCCGAAGGCTGCCTGATGGAGCAAGCAGTTCTTTTGGCGATTATTGCATGCAGAAATTAATTGTTGATGTATTGTTGCCAAAACTTGAAAAAAGCAGAATGAAGGTTCTAATCGAACCTCTGCATCCTGAATTATGCAACTATCTGAATACAATCGAACATGCAGCCAAGATTTGCAAAATGTGTGACAGCCCTTATGTCGGAATTGTGGCGGATTCCTATAATTTAATGTATTATAAAAAAACCCCTGAAGAAATTGCTAAATACGCGTCTTATATATGGCATGTCCACCTTTCGGAATCAGACCGCCGGGCTCCCGGGAACAATCCGTCCGAGGATTTAAAAAGATTTATCTTAGCTTTACGAAAGGCAAAATATAAGGGAAGCATCAGCTTGGAATGCCAAATGTCTGATTATAGAGAATATCGAAAAAATAAAGAAATGTGTGAAAGGCTGCTTAAGGACTGATAGCCACTATACACACGGAAAGGAAAGTGAGTATGAGAAAAAAATATGCAATAGCCGGTGCGAGTTCACGCGCACTAAACATGTTCATTCAACCAATGGTAGCAAATCCGGAGTTTGGTGAAATCGTTGCTTTATTCTCAAGACATCCGGAATCAGCAAAGAAAATTGTAGAGCGTTCAGGCGGCGCCGATTTTCCTGTATACAGCGATTTTGAAGCCATGGTTAAGGAAACAAATCCGGATGTGGTAATTGTTACGACAGTCGATAGCCTGCACGATGTTTATATAATAAAAGCCATGGAATTAGGATGCGATGTAATAACGGAAAAGCCATTAACAATCAATGCTGAAAAAACCAATGCAATAATAGAGGCTAAAAATCGCACGGGAAGAAACCTTGTCATTACATTTAATTTTCGATTTATACCCTACAACCAAAAAATAAAAGAGCTTATTAATATGGGCGAAATTGGGGAACCTCTGTTTGTCAACCTTGAATATTTTAACGATTATGTCCATGGCTCAAGTTATTTCAGAAGATGGCACGGCCAAATTGACAAATCAGGCAGCTTATTGATTACCAAGGGAACCCACTATTATGATCTTGTCAGCTGGTGGTTGGACCAGAAACCCATATCAGTAAATGCTATGGCTTCAATGCAGGTTTTCGGACCCAAGCGGGCAAAAAGGGGCGAGCGTTGCCTCACCTGCAAATACAAGGACAGCTGTGAATTCTATTGGGATATAACCAAGGATGAATTTTCAAGTGATTTATACCACAAGACCGAAGCAGATACAGGATATATAAGAGATAAATGCGTATTTCACGAATCAATTGATATCTGGGATACAATGTCTCTAAATGTTAAATACAGTAAAGGCGCACAAATAGCCATGACCCTGTGTGTTTATTCCCCTTATGAAGGCTGGAAAATATCCATAACAGGCACAAAAGGCAGGCTGGAAGCGGAAGAATTCAGAACGGGCGTACACTCAAAGGATCCTAATCAATATATTCGTGTATATCACAGTGATAGTACCATGGATGAATATTGCGTAACAAAAGGTGAAATTAAACTCACAAATGACGCAGGTATTGCAAATTATACCCTCATTGGTCACAATGGAGGCGATGAATTGCTTAGGAGAATGTTGTTTATTGGCGATGTAGAAGATAAATTAAACCAGATGGCCGGAATGAAAGATGCCGTAGATTCGGTTCTTGTGGGAGCCGGTGCAGTCCAGTCCATCAAGGAAGGAAGAGAGATTAAACTAAAAGATTTGTTGAAACATGAAATAATCGATTAAGCGGCAGCATTGTTATTTCATGGGATAAAACAGGAGGTTAAAGTGGCTGTAAGAAAAAACTTAGATGCGGATGAAAAATTAAGAATATTTGAATTGCTTAGAAATTTTGACAGCCCTACTGTTAGTAATGCTATTGAAAGTTTTGATGTCAGGGAAAAATCACAAGGGATTATTTCACCCCGAGTCAAGGAAATACTTGGATACGGAAGGCCATTCATAGGGTATGCGTGTACCGGAAAAATAATGGCAAGAGATCCCGCCCCAAAAGGCTTTGTTACCGATTTTGAAGCCTATTATTCTTCTATTGAAAAGGTGCAAGGGCCGGTTATTTCAGTGATTGAGGACTTGGATGAAGAACCTATAGGTTCATTTTGGGGAGAAGTAAATGCCCATATTCATAGATCCTTAGGTGCAGTAGCCGTTGTGACCAATGGCGGTGTCAGAGATATAGAGGAAGTGAAACCCTTGGGATTTGGATTTTACGCAAGCTGTAAAATGGTTTCCCATGCCAATATCCGCCTGGTTGATTTCGATTGTCCCGTCAATATATTTGAAACGAAAATATATCCGGGGGATATAATATTTTGTGATCAATATGGGGCTCTTACAATTCCTGAGGAAACACTATATTATTTGGTAGAAGCGTGTCACAAAATAGCAGCAGCCGAGCTGCCTGTAATCCAAAATTGCAAGGCTGCAATCCTTAGCGGCAAAAAAGCAAAAGCCAAGGATCTTGTTTTGTGGCGCAAACAGATGGAACAGCTGCGGCTTCAACTTAAGGAAGAGATTAAGTCTACTCGCATCTTATAAGATGATTTCCCTATCCCCCTTTATGTCATCCTGAGCAAAGCGAAGGATGACATCAATCATATTTCCCGATACAAATCGGGAAATTTTTTTCTCAATATTAAATTTATATGGTACAATATAAAAGGCGCCTGGCGCCTATTAAAACATTCTGAGGATAAGACCATGGTTTATGATACAAATAAAATCATTGATATATTAATAAGCAATGTATCACAAATAAGTGAAGTGCAATCAATCGGAATAAGCGGCGGCAAGAACCCTATTCCCAAAACGGGAGAAGGGGATATTGATATTTTTATATACTGCGATCGGATACCTGTCCTTGAAAAAAGACAAGCCATAATCAATGGGTTGGGTAATCGGATACAAGAAAGCAGGTTTAACGTCTTTGAAGGGGGACATTGGGGGACAGGAGATTTCCTTCTGATAAATGGTGTTGAGACTTGGTTAATGTATTTTACTGTTAGCGAAACCTTAGCTGATATAGAATCTATACTGAATGGCCAATATCCGGACAAAATTGATAATTACTATTATCCGACAGGGCGATGCGCCATGCTGAAAAACATAAAAATTCTCTGGGATAAAAGCAATTTTTTGAACAACTTGAAAAAAAGATTATCCCTATATCCGGATAAATTAAGAAAAACACTAATTAAATACCATTTGGAAGAACTTGAAGACACCGAAGATTTGCAACGGGCAAAAGCCAGAAAAGATATCTTGTTTTATCATTTTGCACTGGATATAGCAATTGACCATTTTCTTCAGGCACTGTTTGCCCTTAATGAAACCTATTTTCCAAGCCGAAAAAGAACGCTTGATTTTATTGAAGGCTTTACTATTAAGCCTGAAGGATGCAGTGAAAAATTACTGGAAATAATTAAGTCAGGCAGTTCTTCAGAAGGAATCAGCCGGTCTGTCACGATGTTGAATGACATGGTTGAAGAATTAAAGATTCTTTGTGTGAATCATAAATGTATTGAATTAAAAATATAATTGAATGAAAAAAACAAAACCATTTGAGGGCAATTATATGAAACATTTTATCAAGATAACTGATTATTTAAAGACCGATATATTTAAGATTTTTGATTTAGCAGACAAAATTCAGCAGGAAGAATATAAAAATTACTTAAAACTTAGATAAAAATATTATGAGGTGCACAATGATTAAAGGAATTAACTTAGGAAATATAATGATAGACTGTGATGACGAACAAAAGCTCTGTGACTTTTATCATAAGCTGCTGGGATGGGAGAAATGCAAGATGTTTGGTCGTCCTGGCCTGCGCAGTGATACCGGGATTGTTTTTCTGTTCATTGAAGAAGAAGACTATATTCCGCCAATATGGCCGGAAGAAAAAGAAAAGCAGCAAAAACAAATGCATTTTGATTTTCAAGTGCCTGATGTTGAATCTGCAGTGAAATATGCCATATCTCTTGGTGCTACAAAAGCAGCGTCACAATTTGGAGGCAGTGAATTCGTAACCATGATAGACCCATCAGGACATCCTTTTTGCCTTTGTTCAGAAGATAATTATGTGGATTAGGTATCCAGAAACCAATTCACATCGAAAAAATATTCAAAAATAGTTATTGACTCTCCTGTTACCGGATGGATTAGGATAAATTTACAAGGAAGTAGTGAGGATTTTGTACCGTATTGGTGAGTTTTCAAAAATGAGCAAAACTACAATAAAAACTTTGCGCTATTTTGATGAAATCGGGCTTTTAAAACCCCAGGAAACCGACAAGTTCACAGGCTACAGGCTTTACACCACCGACCAGTTGTTTAAGCTCCACAAAATTCAGTCATACCGGCAAATCGGATTATCAATAGAAGAAGTTAAAATGCTATTATCCGGCAAGAACCCTGAGCAGGTATTAAAGAAGCGCAAAGAGGAACTGATTTCTGAACTCAACAATGCTAAAGACCAGCTCTCCAGACTTGAATTCTTATTACAAAGAAAACAGGAGGATCAATTTATGAGCTATTCTGCTATCATTAAAGAAGTACCGGGATGCCTGGTATATTCGGTGGAGTTTACCGTACCCACTTACGATGCCTTTATGGAGACAATACCTGCAATCGGTGCAAAAATTGAGAAAAAGTATCCCGATTTGAAATGTACCGTGCCCGAATACTGCTTTATCCGCTATCTTGACGGTGAATACAAGGAGAAGGATATTCGGGTTGAACTGTGTGAAGCAGTTGATCAGAAAAAACCGGATTTTGATGATGTTGTATTTAAGTATCTGGATCCTGTAAAGGTGGTTTCCGTAATGCATAAAGGACCTTATTCAAGACTTGGGGAAGCTTACGCCTTTGCAATGAAGTGGATTGATGAAAACGGCTATAGGGTTGCAGACGCACCTCGGGAAAGCTATATTGACGGCATTTGGAACAAGGACAGCGAAGAAGAGTGGCTGACGGAAATACAGATACCTATTGAAACGAAATAAATAACAAAGGGCACTTCTTAACGAGGTGCCTTTTGTTACTGACCAACCCTCTCATGTCATCCTGAGCGTAAGCGAAGGATCTTATCACATTCCTAAATCATATTTTTATTTCTATGCGCCACTAATATTTATTGACACCCCTTAAAAAAGGAATATAATGAACTAAGGGTATTAATATAAATGAGTGTTAATAAATATAAGGGATGTGAGAATATGAAACAAATAAAACACTTAACAGCTTCAATGCTTATAATATCCATGCTCCTAACCATGTTTACACCCCTTTCCGCTTACGGAGAAAACGTTGTACAATAGAAAAACTCATTAAGGAAGTATTGCCGCTAGGGGCTGAAGTATATATACCAAAACCGGCAGAAGAGGATAAACCCTGGTACAAAGAATTATTTGAGGGCGTTGTAAACTTCTTTAAGGATATAGTATCATTCATTGCAAAGATTTATACTCAGGTCACCCAGGTCTATGAAAATATTAAAACAAAATTGATTATGGCAGCTGCAAGCCTATGTCCCATTCCCTCATTAAGGGATGAATTTGCCATGGCTCTAAGAGCTTTGGTCGATTACGGCCTGTCATCCATCGGTATTCCTCCTAAGTTTCTAAACTTTGAACAGCTGGCAGAAGGCAATATTGCATATCTTGCCCAGGTAGCACTTACAGAGGCAGGAGTCCCTGCCAATGAAATAACCGAAGCAATGACTGAAGAGGCAGCCAAGGGAATCGTAAGTAAATTCAAGGAAGCAGACAAAGAAAGCTATGATGAAAATCCGCTAGGGGCTCCTTTCCTCAAGTTAGATCCAAAAGCCTTGTATCAGCCGGCCTGCCTTGAAGTTGAGCTTGTAAACAATACAGATTACCCGACGGTTCCCGGCACCTTAGACTTAAATGTTGAATTCAGGCTAAATGAGCAGGGCCTGTATGCTACTTCATACGATCCTGTAGGACTTAACCTTACTGCAGATACCTATGAATACAGCTTCAACCCTTATACTGCTTCATATTCTGCTGCAGAATACTGGAAACACTTTGTTTACGGACTTAACGGCTATACGGTGGACTACAAGAAGGGAGGAATTTGGGATGAGGTAGCCATTTATGAGGTTTTCGCCCCTGTAGTAGATCTTAAGCTGCCTGTAGTTCCTGCCAAATCTTCCGTAAGAATAAAAATATATCTGGAACCGGGGGGATTTTCATTGACAAGCAGGTATCCGGATGCAGAACCGGCCCGCTACGAAGATTTCTACAACATGTATCAAAATAACGGAAACGCAGACTACACCTGGTTTAAAGTGACGACAAGCTTCCCGGAAGCAAGGGAGTATTACAGCAAAGTATTAATGGAAAATGGAGTAATTGGAATTCTTGACCCTAAAACCGACTACAAATACCATATGGATAATTCTTACAAAAGCAGTTTGGGAAGAGAAATTCAGATGCCTGTAAATATGGACTGGTAATAAGGAGAGGCCAATGCTGCTCTGAATTTAGAAAGCATTGAAATAAAAAGACGGTGTAGCGAAAGCTACGCCGTCTTTTGCTGTATAGTTATTGCTCTAACATACTGGGTGCACCTACTCGGGTGGTGGCGTCCATCATACGGATGAAGCAGGACAAAGAAGGAAGCCATAACCAAACAGAAGATAAAAATAATGCTAATATGGACGATATGTGGTATAATAAGGCAAATAATTAAGGAATAATTGTAATTTAAGGGAGAATCAAAGGAGTAATATTTGAAAACACTAGCTTTGGTCCTAGCAATAATAATGTTTTTAATTGGTCTTATCGGAACAATACTGCCTGCACTGCCTGGAGTTTTGCTGATATTTGGCGGCATGCTGGTGTATGGTTTCATGACTGGTTTCGCAAGCTTAAGTATATGGTTTTTTGTTATGCAACTGCTGGTTATGGCAGTTATTTTTATAGTTGATTTTATTGCATCTGTAGTCAGTACCAAGAAATATGGGGGAAGCAAGCAGGCTGCTTTTGGAGCTGCTGTTGGTACAATATTGGGAGTAATTATTTTAGGTCCTTTAGGAATCATAATAGGCCCCTTTGCCGGCTCTGTTGCAGCGGAAGTCCTCCTCGGCAAAGAAATAAAACAAGCCGTAAAAGTGGGATTTGGTTCCCTTGTAGGTGTTATGGGCGGAACTCTTTTTAAATTGGCAGCTGAAGCACTAATGATTATATATTTCTTTATGAGCATATAGAGATACATTTTTGTGAAATGAGATTAGAATCCTGCATCCAACTGCTTTAAGCGGCTTATTGCCACAAGCAATCATTAAAATCCTCAATGTAATGGCAGGTGTAGTCCTTATATACTTGGAATAAGGCTGTTGTTAAACAAATAGGGAATGGTAAATGCAAATCCATATGGTATAATAAGGTAAGTATATTCAGGCCGTAAGCATGGCAACAGGGCAAATAATTGTATTTAGGAGATTGATAAAATGTTTTTTAATTATATTGAAAAGAATATAAATAAAAAGCAGAAAATAATGAAAGAAAAAAGGAGATTTTCTAAATCAATAGCAACATTCGGCTTATTGCTTATATTATTTTTTATTTGTTTCCTTTTAGGAGGCTGTTCCCAAACAAATAATAAACGGCTCGAAAGAGATAGTGACCGTGAATTTGACAATGGAAGCGGGATATATTTTTACAGCATATCTGAAGAAAAGACCTCTGACCTTGCTAAACTCTGCAAGGTATGGGGACTTGCTAAATATTATCATCCTGAAGTGGTATCAGGAAACATTAATTGGGATTATG
>Ga0255345_1000868_pt1 | contig 47758 bp, 42 predicted proteins | sample wastewater_treat_6_FD_192415 | JGI IMG/M metagenome (GOLD analysis project Ga0255345, IMG submission 192415) | Wastewater microbial communities from Lulu Island WWTP, Vancouver, Canada - plant20 | ecosystem: Engineered > WWTP > Wastewater > Unclassified | place: Canada: Vancouver, British...
CATTAAGCATGGGCAAAGAATATGCTAAAGATGGCTTTGATTTATTTCTAACTGACTTAGGTAATAAGTTTTTTGTCAGAGTTGGAACCTATAAAGGTAGTTCATTGCTACAAAAGTACGCAAAAACCCAAGACGCTTCCGAAGCTGATTTTAAAGATTATAATAAATATATGGAAGAGTACAGAAAAAACTTTAAATCCAAAGTTGATATTAATAACTTTTATGATAATTTTGAAATTATTTATGATGATAAAGAGCTTTGGGATAAAGTAGCTAAAAACTGTTTTAGCTGTGGTTCATGCTGTCTTGTTTGTCCAACATGTTTTTGTTTTAATGTGAAAGATGACATGGAACTTAATTTGAAAGTTGGAAATAGGTTAAGAGAATGGGATTCCTGCATGATTCCTGACTACGGTCTTGTTGCTGGCGGGCATAATTTTAGGCCAAATAAAGAAAATAGATTAAAACAAAGATATAGATGTAAATTAAAAACGTTTGTGGACAGATTTAATACATATGCATGTGTCGGATGTGGAAGGTGCATCGAAACTTGTATGGCAAAAATTAGTATAGCTGATGATATAAATTTGATCAAAAAAGAGGTGAGTGTATAATCATGGAAACTATTTATACTCCTGAATTAGCAAAAATTACGCGTATTGAAAGTATAACTCCTAGTGAAAAAATATTTGATATCTCTTTTGTTGATAAGGAAGTGCAGGAAAATTTTAATTTTTTGCCTGGCCAATTTGTAGAGCTTACAGTTTTTGGCATAGGCGAAGCACCCTTTTCCATTGCTTCAAATCCTAATAATAAAGTAAAATTTCAGTTATGCGTAAGGGCAATAGGAAATGTATCAAAAGCGCTTCATAATTTAAAGGAAGGTTCAAAAGTTGGAATTAGAGGTCCTTTTGGTAAGGGGACCTTTCCTTATGAAAAAGCAAAAGGTCATAATGTTTTAGCTATAGCTGGTGGGTTAGGACTAGCGCCACTCATGTCTTTTTTAACTTACATGATAGATTTTAGAGATGAATACAAAAATGTTATGATTATCTATGGTGCCGTAAATCCAACAAATATTTTATATAAAAATGATATATCTTATTGGAGTACAAGGGATGATATAAAAGTTTGTGTGACAGTCGATAATCCTGATGATAAGTGGACTGGAGAAATTGGTGTTTGCACAAAGCTAATTCCAAGGGTTGATTTTAAACCTGAAGATACATATACGATTGTATGTGGGCCTCCAGTAATGTACAAGTATGTTGTAGCTGAGTTAGAAAAGAAGAATTTTACTGACGACAAAATTTTCCTTTCTCTTGAAAGAAGAATGGAATGCGGAGTTGGTAAATGTAACCATTGCCATATTGGAGATAAAGTAACATGTGTGGATGGTCCAGTATTTAGTTTATGGGATATAAGAAACTTAAAGGAGGCTATATAATGAGTAAACCAAAAGTAGGTATTTTTGGATTAACTGGTTGTGGTGGGTGCCAACTTGAAATTTTGAATTTAGAAGATCAAATTGTAGATCTTGTAAAGGCTGTAGATATAGTACATTTTACTGAAGCAATTACTGAGCATAGTGATAATTATGATATTGCATTAATAGAAGGTTCTGTTTCGACAAAGCATGATTTAGAAAGATTAGAAAGTATTGCTAAAATTGCTAAAGTTATTGTTGCGATTGGGGCATGTTCTTCTACAGGTGGCTTAAACTGTTTGAAAAATTTATATGGAGTTGAGAAAGCTAAAGAGTTAGTTTATGGCGATAAAAAAGATTGGATAGAAGCAATAGAAACAAAACCAATAGATGCCTATGTAGATGTTAATTATTATGCAAGAGGTTGCCCTCCAAATAGATCTGAAATTGTTGATATTATAAAATCTCTTATTTTAGGTAAAGTGCCAGAAATTCCCACATATCCTGTTTGCATTGAATGTAAAAGAAATAATAATACTTGTGTTTTTGACTTAGGTATAACTTGTATGGGACCAGTTACAAGAGCTGGCTGTGAGGCTAGATGTCCTAGTTCAATAGCTGGTTGTGAAGGATGTCGTGGCCCAATTGATAACCCAAATATAGATGCAGAAAAAGATCTTTTAGCAAGATATGGCCTAACGGTTGAAGATATTATGGAAAGTTTTAATCTTTATAATGCTTGTAAAAATATAGGGCATAACATAGGACAAGATAGTAAATAATAATTAAAAGTGATATAGGGGTTTATTTTTAATAAGACATGCTTTTAAGTATAAGCAATATAATACTAATAAATATAATGTAATTAAGTTTTAAGAAATTTAAGTAAGTTTTTGGAGGAAAATATTATGGCTGAAAATTTAAATATAGAAGTTACGCCTATTTCAAGAGTCGAAGGCCATGGTGATTTAGTTATAAATATGAAAAATAGAAAAATTGAGACACTGATTCTAAGGATTCCTGAATCACCAAGGTTTTTTGAAGCGATGCTTGTTGGCAGAAATTGGACAGAACCTTCTCATATTACTTCAAGAATCTGCGGGATATGTTCCGTTGCTCATACATATGCTTCTATAAAGGCAACAGAAACAGCTATGGGAGTGAAACCAAACAATCAATTAATTAAATTAAGAAAGCTTATTTTTCATCATGAATGTGTGCAAAGTAATGTACTTCATGTTTATTTTTTAGCAGCACCTGATTTTCTAGGTGTTGGAAGTGTTTTTCCTCTAATTGAAACAAATCCTGAGGTTGTTAATATAGCTCTAAGATTAAAGAAGATGGCTAATGATATGGTTAGAATTATAGGCGGGAGAGCTGTTCACCCAATTACAACTGTGGTTGGTGGATTTACTAAATTGCCTACTGAAGATGAGATGTACCAAATGAGAGATATGTTAAAATCAGCTTATCCTGATTTAGAAAAATCACTGAAAATATTGAAAACTTTAAAGATGCCAAGTTTTGAAAGAGAAACGGAATATTTATCAATCACAGATAAAAATGATTATGCTTTGTATGATGGTGATATAAAATCTTCTGATGGCTGGATAATAAATGATCAAGATTATTTAACAAAAATAAAAGAAAAAGTTGTTCAGCATTCCACAGGAAAACATTGTTGGGCTTCAAGAGACTCATTTATGGTTGGGGCCTTAGCTAGGGTTAATAACAATTTTGATAAGTTATCTGATAATGCAAAAAATTATGCGGAGGAACTTGGTCTTAAAGTACCTTGTTATAATACATTTATGAATAATTTTGCTCAATTTGTTGAAGTTATTCATAGTGTGGATGACAGTATTAAATTAATTGAATCAATACTTGATGATGGTTTAGATAAAGATAAAGCAATGGTAGATGTGAAAGTTAAAGCAGGTAGGGGAGTAGGGGTAGTTGAAGCTCCAAGGGGGCTATTAATCCACGATTATGCTTATGATGAAACTGGCAAGGTATTAAAGGCAAATTTAATAATTCCAACTAACATGAATTATGCAAATATTGAAAAGGATATGCAAGCTTATTTGCCTCAAATAATTTCTAAATCTGAAGATGAGATAAGGTTTGATATGGAGATGCTTATAAGGGCTTATGATCCTTGTATCTCTTGCTCAACGCATATGCTTAATGTTAAACTTATTAATAATAAGTAGGTTTGATTTAATTTTTTTAGTTTTAATTATAAAAAAATTCATATTTAAAATAGAATTAAGATAAAAAGTAGAAATTTATGAATGATTATGCCTAAAAATACGAATATAATTTCTACTAAAGATAATGTTGCCAAAGCCAATTATAAAATTATTGGCTTTGGCAACATTTATATGGGCGATGATGGTGTTGGAATAAGGGTCATAGAAGAAATACGAAAGCGTAATCTTTTTAATGATTACGACAATGTTATTTTAATTGAGGGAGGAACTTCTGGAATTGATTTAATTTTTATGATAAATGATTCTGATAAGGTAATAATTATCGATGCCATAGATGCTGGACAAGATATAGGAGAAATAGTCAGATTTAATATAAATGATATAGAACATTATACAAAAGATAATTTTAAGAGTTTTTCACTGCATGATGTTAATTTGTTAGATGTGTTTAATTTAATTAAGAAATTACAATTAAAAAGCGACATAACAGTAATTGGTGTAAAACCAAAAGTAATAGATTATGGAGATAAATTATCACCTGAAATCGAAGATAAAATCAATAATATTATTTCCTTAATACAAAATGAGGTAAATAATTAAACTTAAACTATAAATTTAAGCAATAATGTTGATTAAGTGAAATAAATCAAACCAAAAGAAAGCTAAATTTAAAATTTAGGTAAAAAATATAAAATTGTAACTAATATTACAGAAATAATATATAATAAAAATAAACAACAAATTATCCTAATTATAATAAAATAATTTTAGCAAAAGTATTAAATATATACTCATATAACTAATAAGTATTTAAAAATATAGTTGCTTGAGGGAGGGTAAAATGCATAAAGAGGTAACTGATATCGTCAATGTGTGTGATTCTATTTTGGTGAAAACACAGAAAATAAATGAAATTTCCAGTGAAATAAGTAGGCTTGTAAGAGAATTAGAGCAAAATACCGAGCAAACCGACGTTCCTTCAAAATCACTTGCAATGAGGAAGCCACTTGCTACTCTTTTTATATTAAATTCAAATTTGCAAGATAATATAGAAACTTTTGAAAAAATCTATGATGAACTAAAAAAGATTTAATTATAAAAAACGTAAAATAGTTTGGCTATAACTGAACTTATTTAAATCTATTTGAATTTTATAATATAATGTTCTAAAGTATGATAATGTTCTAAAGTGATTTGTTGAAGTAGTAATTTATAATAATAGTCTAGCATATTCTTGGAAACTGTTCGCTATAAAAACTATCTATAATTCTTTTTGTTCCTATTTTTGTATTTAATATTACAATACCCCTTTCACTGTGTTCTTTAACTTCTCCTATTATTTCTGATTTTTTACCATATTTATGACTTTTCATTGATTCTAGAACTTTTTCTGAATCCTCTGGGGAAACAAAGATTAAAATTTTGCCTTCGTTAGCAATATAAAGAGGATCTAAACCAAGAAATTCACAAACGGCCAATGTTTGTTTCCTTATTGGGATATTTTCTTCATTTATTTCAATTTTTATTTTTGCTATATCAGCAAATTCATTTAGCACAGAAGCAATTCCTCCTCTCGTTGCATCTCTTATTGCATGGATATTTTTTGAAACACTTAATATGTTGTTTACTAAACTCAAAAGTGGTGCACAATCACTTTTTATATTGGTTTTAAAATTAAATTCATCTCTAGAAGTTAAAACTGCTATCCCATGTTCAGCAATTGTCCCATTTATAATTACTTTATCTTTTGGCTTTATTTTTCTTGGTGTAATTTCAATATTATCATCAACAATACCTATCCCTGAGGTATTTATAAATAATTTATCTATACTATTTTTTTCAACAACTTTAGTATCACCAGTAATTATGGGTACATTCACATTTTTTGAAGTTTTACTTATTGATTTAATTATTTTTTCAAGACTTTCTATTTCAAATCCCTCTTCAATTATTAATCCTAAACTTAACGCAATTGGAATTGCACCTGAGCATACCAAGTCATTTATTGTTCCACATACACTAAGTTTTCCAATATCACCTCCTCTGAAAAATAATGGCTTTACAGTAAAACTATCAGTTGTGTACGCAATTTTTTTGCCTTCTATGTTAATCACAGAACTATCTTCTAGCTTATTTAAAATGTCATTTCCAAGATACTTTATAATTAAGTCATTAATTAATTCAGAAGTTTTTAATCCACCATCTCCATGAGATAGAAGAATTTTTTTATCTTTTTTAAGCAATTTATTAGTATTATCTTTTTTGTTCATATAATAAATAAGACTATCTTTAAATAGATTTAAATTTCTTTAATTATCCAACATCACTAATTATTTATAATTTTAGATTTATGAAATATAACTTTTGGAATATTTTTCATATTTAAAATAAGCTGCACAAGTTCCTTCACTTGATACCATACATGGTCCAACTGGTGATTCTGGAATGCAATCTTTGCCGAATAACTTGCATTGAAATGGTTTAATGATACCTTGCAATATATTTCCGCATTGACAGTTTTTGGGCTCTTCTACAGGTTTCTCAATAATATTGAAAACTTTTTTCGCATCGTAGTAGCTATATTTTTCTTGTATTTCAAGCCCACTATCTGGTATTTCTCCAATCCCTCTCCAGTTTGAATTTTTTGGTCTAAAAACATCATTAATAAAATCTAGGGCAACTAAATTGCCATGCTCCTTAACTACTGTTTTATACTGTATCTCAGTCTTAGGTTTGTTTTCTTTTAGCTGGAGTAAAATCATTAGAATTGAACTTAAAATATCTTCAGCACCAAACCCGCTTATAACAGCTGGCTTCTTGAAGTTTTGAGAGATAAACTCAAAAGGTTTGCTTCCAATAACTGCGCAAACATGTCCTGGGCATAAAAACGCATCAACTTTGATTTTCTTATTTGAGTTAAGTAAGAATAATATTGCCGGGGGTACTAATTTATGGGTATTGTAAATAAATAAATTTTTTAGTTTTAAATCAAATACCTTTTTTATTATAGAAGCTGTTAATGGGGCAGTAGTTTCAAACCCAATTGCAACAAAAACTATTTTTTTACTAGGGTTATTTATAGCAAAGTCTAAAGCATCGAGTGGCGAATAACAAATTTTAATTTTTGGATTAATAGATTTTGCTTCTATTAAACTCATTTTAGAACCTGGCACTTTTAACAAATCTCCAAATGAGTAAAGGATAATATTATTGTTTAAAACTAAGTCAATTACTGAATCTATATCAGCTGTTGGGGTAACACAAACAGGACATCCAGGACCACTTATAAGATTAATATTTTCTGGGAGCAACTGTCTTAAACCATACTTGCCAATAGCCATTGTGTGAGTCCCGCAAATCTCCATTATGTTTATTTTACCTAAACTTAAACTTATTTTTTTAATTTCTTTTGTTAATTCTTTAATATTTTTAACTCTATTTTTCATGTGTTTCTCTTCATGTGCCGCCTTAAAGATTAAACCATTAATTAAGTTTTATAACCAACTAAAAAATTGGCAACTAAAAATTAGTTAAATATTAATTTTTTAAAAATTATCACTTTACATATTTTCTATCTTGCCAAAAAGGTCCAGAGTTTCCAAAGCTTCCTCTTGCTCTATAATTTGAATTGCAAAACCAGCGTGTACAATTACAAAATCATTGATTTTTACGTCAGGTATTAACGAGATATCAACTTTTTTGAAAACACCCATCAAATTTACTTCAGCAATATTTCCATTTATTTTTAAAACCTTTGCTGGAACTGCTACACACATTTTTCCCTCTTTTAAGCTTTATAATTTTATAAAACTTTATTAAAATTTTGGTTATCTAAAAAAATTTTTAAAAGCTAAAGCTTTTATTTTTAAACATCATCTTTAATTTTTAATGCAAGATAAGCTTGTCCTAAAGCAATGCCTCCATCATTAACAGGTACTTTATAATTAGTGAAAACTTTAAATTCATTATTTTCCAATAATTTAAAAGTTTTTTCAATTAAATAATTATTTTGAAATACTCCACCGCCTAATGCAACAAAATTAATATTGTTTTTTAATCTTATGCTCTTGCATATATCAAGGATGATAAGAGATAATGTATTATGAAATTTTGACGAAATTACAGAACTATCTTTTTTATTTAAAATATCTATTATTATTTTTTCAAATAGTTTTAAATCATTTATTATAAAATATTCATTATTTTTATCCCTATCTATCTCGTAGTCATAAACCTCATTATTATTCTCTAAAGAAATCATTTCAAGGTTAATAGCAGCTTCGCCTTCATAGCTTGCTATATGAGTCAGGTCTAAAATAGAGCTTACAGCATCAAAAAATCTTCCCATGGATGTGGTAAAGCTACTATGAAATTTTTTTTCGATTTGAAATGTTATTAAGTCTATCTCATTATCGGAAACTATTTTTTTGTAAAAAGGAAAATTACTAAAAACAAATTTTTCAAAAGAACTACTAGTTTCTTTAATTTTATTTTTATAAATTTCATATAAATATACTAATGCCATTCTATAAGGTTTTTTTATTGTAATTTCACCACCTGGCAACATTTTCTCAGTTAAATGTCCGATTCTCCTAAATTCTAAGTCTTCATCTACGATAAATATTTCACTTCCCCATATTTTTCCATCATCACCATACCCCGTGCCATCCCAAGCAAATCCAATAGTACTACTATGAATTTTATTTTCAGCCATGATACTTGCTATATGTGCTTTATGATGCTGAATTTTAATTAACTTTGGCTTTTTTTTAAATTTATGCAGTAACTCTTCTGAGTATTTTGTAGTAAAATAGGTAGGATGTTTGTCAATTGCTAGAAAACTAAAGTTACTTATATTAAAAAGCTTAGTATAGGTATTAAAAGTTGAAATAAAAAAATCTCTTGAATCAAGGCTATCCATATCACCAAGATGTTGGCTTACAATTGCATAATTATCTTTTAACATGCAAAAAGAATTTTTTTCTTGAGCACCTAACGCGGCAATAGTAATTTTTTCAAGTTCATTATCTATTTTTAATGGGTAAGGTGCATATCCTCTTGCCCGTCTTATTATCATTTCATTTGAATTAAAGATCTTCACCAAAGAATCATCATATTTTGAATAAATATCCCTATCATGAATTAAAAAAAAATCACATATATCTTTAAGCTTTAAAAATGCTTCTTCGTTTAAAGAAACAATTGGCTCTTCGCTTATATTCCCACTCGTCATAACTAAAGGAAAGTCTAACTCATTAAAAAGTAAATGATGGAGAGGAGTGTAGGGTATCATTGCGCCTTCATACTTATTATTAGTAGATACATAAAAAGAGATATTTTTAATCTTATTTATATTTTTTTCTAAATTTCTTTTTTTTAATAAAACTATTGGGGCAGCTGAAGATGTCAATATTTTTTTTGAAATTTTATCTAAAAATAAATACTTACTTATCATATTTATATCCTTAAACATTAGAGCAAATGGTTTTGACTTTCTTTTTTTTCTTTTTCTTAATGTATTAACAGAATTATTATTAGTTGCGTCACAAGCAATCTGAAAGCCGCCAAGGCTTTTAATACCAACAATTGCGCCTTCTTTTAATTTTTTTGCCGCCATTTTTATTGGATTTTTATTATCAATCACTTTCCCCTCGAAGCTTGTTAGAATTAATTTTGGCCCACATAAATTACATGCATTGGGCTGAGCGTGAAATCTTCTATTTTCTGGATTATCATATTCAGCCTGACAATATTTACACATCTTAAATTTATTCATTGTTGTATTTTTCCTATCGTATGGAAGCTTTTTTATTATTGTAAATCTTGGTCCACAATTTGTGCAGTTAGTAAAAGGATAATAATATCTTCTTTTATTATTTTTATTAAATATATCTTCTACGCAATTGTCGCATGTAGCTAAATCTGGTGAAATAAGTTGAAACTTATTGGCACTTTTAATACTTTTACTTATATTAAAACTTTTATAATCTATTTTAGGTATTTCAACATACTTTATATTCTCTATTATGGACGGTTTTGGTTTATTTAAGATAATTTCATTAATAAACTTTTTTAATTCTTCCTCTGATGAAAAGTTTGCCTTTATAACAACTCCTTCTGTAGTGTTTGATACCTCGCCATTTATGTTATTTTTCTTTGCGATATTATAAACAAGAGGTCTAAAACCAACTCCCTGAACTATCCCTGTAATTTTTATTTTAAATGTTTTTAACATAGTAATTTTAAGTTATCAAAATTAAATTTGTGTATTTTGTGCGTTTTTTTATAAATTATTCTTATAAATTGCAATAATGACTTGTATGAGCATTAGTAGTTTGCTTTTTGTAATTATTTTATATCTATTGGTTATTAGTGGTTGAACTTGTTTCTTTAGTTTCTTTTGCTAAGTCACCAACATCTATTAAAATTAAAGTTCCAAGTGTTGAGACATTATTAAAATCAAATTGTTTTGAAGATGAAATAACAAGCTCTGTTGACTCAAGATTGTCTGTGTCAAGTATTGAAACTGTAAACCCGAATATTGTTTCATCTAATGCTGTTGCTGTTGGCATATTAACCCATGGGATACTCGCTTCGATTATATAACCTCCTGATCCTTTTTTTGAAGCAATAACTGCATTTCTAAGTGGGGCATTAGATGGCCATCTTACAAAGCTTTCAGCACTGCTACCACTATTATCACCTGCTGAAAAATCAATTTCGTAATCATCATTGTTTAGAAATGGTATATTAAAATCCTTTTCCAATTCACTGTCAAATACCAAAACAACACTGTCACCCTTATTTATTAAATTAGTAGTAAATGGCTGATTATAAACATCATCTGTTACTTTGATAAAAAAGTAATAGTTATTTTCATCCCAGCAAGAAGAAAAGACTCCTGAGCAGTCTTGAGCATTTGTATAATTTTCTTTTTTTATAGTAGGGTTAAAATAAGTAAATTTTTCAAAAAATTCCCAATCATCTAAATTGCCATCTATTACTGGTGAAGTATAGCATTTGTAAGCAAATATCGGGCTCGCATTTTGAGACCTATACTGTGCTTTTTCAAGTATCTTATTTTTCTTTTCCTCGATATTTAAATTTTCAATCTTTATTGGTTGATTAGCTATTTCACCAGAAAAATTCACTGAGAAAGGAATTTTTTCAGTGCTATAAAGACTTTTATCATGCTCATCAACAATTTCAGCGTAAATATTATAAATACCAGTTTCCGGGGGGCTCCAATTAAATTCAAAAGGAGGCTCTTTAAGATTTCCTACTAAACTATCATCTATAAAAACCTTAATGGTGTAATTATAGTTATTATTTTCTAGTTCCTTTGATTTTATTTTTATAGGGATAGTTTCATTAGTGCTAACAATTTCAAATGTTTGATTCTTTGTTGGAGATGCTATATATAATTCAAACTTTTCTTCTTCACTGGTTGTTACTTGTTTGGCAGAGAAAAAATCCAAAGAAAGATGATTAATAATTATAAAAAATATCAAAAATGCAAAACACACTATGATAATAAACGGAATATATGGATGCTTATCTAGAAAAAAAGTTTTTAATTTATTATTTTTTTTATTTTTATAATTAATCATCGGTTAATTACTAGTCCCCAGTTGTTTTTTTCTTTCTTCTATCAAAAGTGCTGCAAGGTTTTGAGGTAGTTCTTCATAGTGAGAAAATTTTTGCTTAAATATACCTCTGCCTTGTGTCATTGATCTAAGGTCGACCGCATAGTTAAATGTTTCAGATTGAGGAACAGTTGCTTTAATTATCTGATTATTTTTGTCAGCAGAAATACTAATAATTTTTCCCCTTTTTGAATTTATGTCTCCAATAATATCTCCCATATATTCTTCAGGTACGGTTATTTCAAGCTCCATTATGGGTTCTAAGATGATGGGGGAGGCATCAGCCATGCCTTTCTTAAAGGCCATTGAAGCAGCTATTTTAAAAGCCATCTCGGAAGAGTCAACAGTATGAAAAGAGCCATCATAAAGATTTACATATACATCAACAACCGGGAAACCACCAAGAATGCCAGACTGAAGAGCTTCTCTTATGCCTTTTTCAACACCAGGGATATAACCCTTAGGTATTGCTCCACCAAAAATAGTATCTTCAAATTTAAAACCTTCACCTTTAGGCAATGGCTTAAGCTCAATTAAAACATGCCCGTATTGGCCCCTTCCACCGGATTGTTTCTTATATTTATATTCAGCCTTTGCTGTATTTTTGATTGTTTCCTTGTAAGCTACTTTTGGTGTCTCTAAATTTACTTCTGTATCGAATTTTTCTTTAAGCTTATCTTTTATGATTGTAAGATGTAACTCTCCCATGCCCCAAACAATAGTTTGTTTAACTTCTAGATTATTTTCAATCCTAATTGCAGGATCTTCTTCCATGAGTCTGGCAAGTCCACTGTTAATTTTTTCCTCATCACCTTTTGCTACAGGGATTATTGCTTTGGGGAATATTGGTTCAGGATACATAACTTTTTGTATTTCAAGTGGATTATCAACATAAGAAATAGTATCACCAGTTTGAATCTCTATTATTTTAGGTACAGCAACCAGATCTCCGCAACTTGCTTCAGTTATTTCAGTCTGATTTTTACCTTGCATTTTTAAGAGACTAGCAAACTTGAAACTATTTTTTACACCAGAAACAAAATAATTATTATTTGCCTTCATTTGCCCTGAAAATATCCTAAAAATCGATAATTTCCCTATATAAGGATCTGCCATTGTTTTAAACACGTAAGCTAAAAGAGGTTCATTAGGAGAAGGTTTTATTTCAACTTCCTTGCCGGTATTTATTTCTTTTGCCTTTATATCTGAGATATCTAATGGTGAAGGCATTAATAAGTTTATATAATTCATTAAGACATCTATACCAATATTTTTTGCAGAAGAGAGTGCAAAAACAGGAATTATTGCTCTTTCAAAAACAGCCTTTTTAAGGACAGAATTTAAATCTTTAAAGTCAATATCCTCACCATTAAGATATTTTTCTAAAAGTCTTTCATCATTTTCTACTATGTATTCAATCAGTGAGTTGTATTGCAAATCAACAGTTTGGGCTAAATCTTGATTTAATTCTATTTTTGAGCCTGTTTTAGAATTGTTAGTATATGAATAAGCTGTTTTTTGAAGTATATCTACAACCCCATTAAATTTTTCTCCTTCCCCAATAGGAATATCAAAAGGAACTAATGGAGTAGAAAAATTTTTTTTGATATTATCAATAGCACTAAAATAATCGATATTTTCTTGATCCATTTTGTTCATTACGCAAAATACAGGTGTTTGCTTTTTTTCAAGTTCCTCAATTATTTTTTCTGTAACAGCTTGGATGCTTGCTTTGGGATCAAATAAAAGAATAGCGCCATCAATTACTTTTATTGCTTCAAATGTCTGACCAATGAAATCAAAATAGCCAGGGCAATCTATAAGATTTATAAGATTATTTTTCCATTCATAGTTTAGTATGCTAGAGCTAATACTAAATCCTCTTTTTGTTTCTAATGAATTGAAATCTGAAACAGTGTTTTTTGTTTCAATCCTTCCCCTTCTATCAATTACACCAGCGTTAAATAAAAAACATTCAGCTAATGTTGTTTTTCCAGTGTTGTTTCCCGAAACTAGGCCAATTACTCTTTTACTTTCAGCACCAAAACTGCTCATAAATCCTCCAATAAATTCAATTATTTTAAAAATAATTAATAATTTTAAAAAATATTATTAAGTCTTATTAAAGTTTATATAAAACAAAAGAATATTATCATAAAATAATTTAAGTGTAAAAAAATCAGGCCTTTAAATAAATTTTATTCGAAGTTTTATGCTATAATATTTTGTTGTTTTTATAATATTGTTTTAATGTTAGAGTATTTTGGTTAATAAGTAAAAACAGGTTTTTAAAATTTTACTTAGAAATGAAAATGGAGAATTATTATGGGAGTTTTAGGTGTAATAATATTACTAATAGTAATACTTTTAATAATATTAATTAGTTTTATTGCTATATATAACTCAATAGTTTCTTTAAGAAACAAAGTTGATAATGCTTGGTTTCAAATAGATGTTCAGCTTAAAAAAAGGTATGATCTTATATATAATCTTGTTGAGACAGTAAAGGGGTATGCTGCACATGAAAAAGAAACTTTGCAAGAAGTTATTGAAGCAAGGCAAGCAGGACTTAATGCAGATAATATAAAAGATAAATCAGTAGCTGAGAATAAGATATCTAGCACTTTAAAAAATTTGTTTGCTGTTGCAGAGAACTATCCAAACCTCAAAGCTGATGCTCATTTTATGAGGTTATTAGAAGAGTTGCAAGAAATTGAAAGTAATATTGCATTTGCAAGACAGTTCTATAATGATATGGTTATGCGATTTAATACTAGAATTCAAACTTTTCCCGGTAATGTATTTGCAACAATATTTGGTTTTAAACCAAAAGATTATTTTGCTGTTGAAGAAAGTGCTGTTAAAGAACCAGTGAAAGTAGATTTTACAAAAAAAGATTAAATTAAAAGTTTAAAATTTAAATACTAATTTTTTAAATTAAGTTTCATGTTTTAGTATTTAGTATAATATTAGTTAAATCTTTAAAAACAGGTGGGGCTGAGAGTTTTATCTCGTCTAATATATTCCTTTACATTTAGTGGATGGTGCTATAAAAATATGTATCAAAATATTGTTGCAAATAAAATTAAATCAGTTTTAACTATATTTTTATCCTATTTATAGCACTAGTTGGCTATCTAATTGGGTATTTTTTGGGTTATCGGTATGGGGTAAGTGGATATTTTTTAATTATTGTTTTAATAATAGCATTTTTAATTGTTTTAATTTTAGTTTTTCGGGTTATTTTTTTAGCGATAAAATTGTATTGCAGATGACCAAGGCACACCCAATTGAGGAAAGGATTAGAAGACTTGATGAGATGTCACCGGTGTGGGAATAAACAAACAGGAGGGATTTTTAAACATGAAAAAAGGAACTTTAAGAGTTAGATCAGGTTTTGCCGACATGTTAAAAGGCGGAGTAATAATGGATGTAACTACTATTGAGCAGGCTAAAATTGCTGAGGAAGCTGGGGCTGTTGCAGTTATGGCTCTTGAAAGAATACCCGCTGATATAAGAGCAACTGGTGGTGTTGCAAGGATGACAGATCCTGAAATTATTTTAAAAATTATGGATGCTGTTACAATTCCAGTAATGGCAAAATGTAGGATTGGGCATTTTGCTGAGGCACAAATTCTTGAAGCTATCGGAATTGATTATATAGACGAAAGTGAAGTTTTAACCCCAGCAGATGAAAAATATCATGTAAATAAATGGGATTTTAAGGTGCCTTTTGTATGTGGCGCAACAAATCTAGGTGAGGCATTAAGAAGAATCGGTGAAGGTGCTGCTATGATAAGAACGAAAGGTGAGGCTGGTACAGGTAATGTTGTGGAAGCTGTTAAACATATGAGAGCAATCAAAGATGATATAAAAAGGGTAATAGTTCTTCCTAAAGAAGAATTAATGGCTATATCCAAAGAGCTTGGTGCTCCTTATGAGCTTATTTTATATGTTCATGAAAACGGGAAATTACCTGTAGTTAACTTTTCAGCTGGAGGTATCGCTACTCCTGCAGATGCTGCTATGATTATGCAACTTGGCGCTGACGGCATATTTGTTGGTTCTGGTATTTTTAAGTCAGAAAATCCGCTAAAAATGGCTAAAGCAATAGTAGAAGCCACTACGCACCACAATAATCCTGAAATTCTTGCAGAAGTTTCAAGAGGACTTGGTAATGCAATGTCTGGTACGGAAATATCAAAAATACCAAAGGAAGAAATTCTTTCTACCCGAGGCTGGTAGTCAATTTTGATAATGCAGAAGCTAGTAATTATAGCCTTAAAAATTTAAAGATATCTTTATAAGAGCACCAAAGATAGTGCCAGTAAAGAGCTTAATATTGAAATTCTTGCTAAAATTAAAGATAATATAACTTTAGCTAAGGAAAAAATATTCTTGTAAGCTCATCTCATCCAGAGTTACGAGAGGATTTAAGGATACTAAATATTTTTTAGATATAGTTGTTAATAAGCAAGAGGAGAAATAAATATGTCAGGTCATTCAAAATGGCACTCAATAAAACATAAAAAGGCAAAAGAAGACGCAAAAAGAGGTAATATCTTTGGAAAATTATCAAAAATGATTGCTGTTGCAGCAAGAGAAGGTAAAAGTGGGGATCCTAACAATAATATTGCCCTTGCCAATGCAATAGCTAAAGCAAAAGAATATAACCTTCCTCAAGAAAATATTGAAAGAGCGATTAAAAAAGGTTTAGGCGAAATAGATGGAGCTAAACTTGAAAGGATAACCTATGAAGGTTATGGACCAGGTGGTATAGCTATTATGGTTGATGTTACAACCGAAAATAAAAATAGGGCAGCTGCTGATATTAGAAGTATTTTTACGCACAATAACGGAAGTCTAGGCGAAAGCGGTTGTGTGTCATGGATGTTTGATAGAAAGGGAATTATTACTGTAGATAAAAGCTCTGTCAAGGATTATGATAATTTTATGTTAACAGTAATTGATAGTGGAGCGGAGGATATTGAAGAAACTGATGAAGCTTATGAAATAAAAGTTAATCCTCAAGAGATTAGTGAAGTAAAAGATAAATTATTAAAAAATAATATTAACGTTAAATTTACGGATATTCTTATGATACCAAAGTCTACTGTAAAATTATCAAAAGGCGATACTGCAAAAGCATTAAAAATAATAAATGCTCTTGATGATTACGATGATGCTGAAAATGTCTATTCTAATCTCGAGATAGAAGATGAAATGCTTGAAGAAATTAGCTTCTAATTAATCTTTTTTAAAATGCAGAAAATTAAAAAAAGAATTCTAGGTATTGACCCAGGATTAGAAACAACAGGTATAAGCGTAATAGAGGTTTCCAAAGATCAATCTTTATTTAATATATATTGCGGTTGTATTGAAACCCATAAAGATAAAAAGATTGCTCAAAGACTTTTTGAAATTTATTCAAAAATCAATGAAGTAATATCTAATTATAATCCTTACTGTATGGCAATCGAGGAAATTTTTTTTAGCTCAAATGCAAAAACTGCTATAAGTATTGGTGAAGCAAGAGGTGTTGCATTAGTGGCTGCTTACTCAAATGAGTTGGAAGTTTATGAATATACTCCTCTAGAATTAAAGCAAGCAATTGTTGGATATGGCCGAGCTACTAAAAATCAAATAAAATATATGGTTAAAATAATTCTAGGGGTCAAAGAAGAAGATTTTCCAAAAAAAGATGATGCTTGGGATAGTTTGGCAATTGCTATTTGTCATGCTAATAGTATGAATTATTTAAACAAGACTATGCGATGATTTCTTTTATTAGAGGGAAAATAATAAATAAGACTCTTTCTCAAGTAGTTATTGAAACTTTTGGAATTGGCTTTGAGATTTTAATATCTTCAAAAACTTATGAGAAACTACCAAAAGTAAATGAAGAGGCATGTATAGAAACCTATATGCATGTTAGGGATGACTTGATTGTTTTGATAGGTTTTTTGGACTCAAATGAAAAGGAGCTTTTCTTAAAACTTATAAGTGTTTCTGGGGTTTCAATAAAGATAGCTTTAAGTATCTTATCAATATACAATACAGATGAATTAATAAGAATTATTAAAAGCCAAGAGGCAGAACTTTTAAAGAAAGTCCCCGGAGTAGGTGATAAATTAGCTAATAGGATAATTCTTGAGTTAAAGGGAAAATTAAAAGGAGATTATTATATAACAAAAGGTACAGAAAAGATTATGAGCAATAGTAAAATAATGGACGTAAAGGAAGCTCTAAAAACTCTTGGTTATTCAAATAGTGAGGTACAATTAGCTTTTTCAAAACTCGAGCTTAAATCTATTGAAGAACAATCTGTTGAAGATTTACTAAAAGCTGCCTTAAAGGAAATAAAAGATTAGTAGTGATAAATAATAAAAGCAGCAACATAATGAAAGTTGATAATAAGAAATGAACAAAGATTCTAAAAGTTTTAACGACACAAATGAATTAGACGTAAAACTAAAAAGCGAAGATATTGAGCTAGATAAAAGTTTGAGACCTAAATATATATCAGAATTTATAGGTCAGGCGAAACTTATTGAGAATCTTAAGATATTTATAGACTCTGCAAAAAAAAGAAGGGAACCTCTTGATCATGTCTTACTTTCTGGACCACCTGGTTTAGGTAAAACATGTTTAGCTGAGATAATAGCAAATGAGATTGGAGTTAACTTTAAAGTTACTTCGGGACCAGCTATTGAACGAACAGGAGATCTTGCTGCGCTTTTAACTAACCTTGAGCCATTTGATGTGTTTTTTATAGATGAAATTCATAGACTTAATAGAGCAGTAGAAGAAATTCTTTACCCTGCTATGGAAGATTATAAACTTGATATTATTATCGGTAAAGGACCATCAGCGAAATCAATTAGAATAGATATAGCACCTTTTACAATTATTGGTGCTACAACAAGAACTGGGTTACTTGCCTCACCTTTAAGAGATAGATTTGGTGTTAATTTAAGATTGGATTATTACAAAACAACTGACCTTGTAAAGATAATAATTCGCTCATCTAAAATATTAGGGATTAAAATTACTCCTGAAGGCGCAGAAGCGTTAGCAAGAAGATCAAGAGGAACGCCTAGAATTGCAAATAGGCTTTTAAAAAGAGTTAGGGATCATGCAATTTCTTATGGGGATGGAAATATAGATTACGAGATTGTTGAAACAGCCCTTTCAAAAATGGATATTGACCCACTCGGACTAGATATAATTGATAAAAAGATTCTTGATACAATAGTTAATAAATTTGGAGGAGGACCAGTTGGAGTTGGAACTATCGCTGTGTCCATAGGTGAGGAAGTGTCTACCATAGAAGATGTTTACGAACCTTACTTGTTGCAAATAGGTTTTATAAAAAGGACAGCCAAGGGAAGAGTAGCTACAGAAAAAAGCTACAAACACCTGGGTATTAAAAAAACTTTAAATGAAAACAAAAAGCTTTTTTGACTGTAATTATGGATTTAAGTTTATTTGATTATGAACTACCTCAAAGGCTTATTGCCCAGGAACCCCTTCTTGAAAGAGACAAATCAAAAATGATGGTTCTTAATAGGAAAACTGGTGAAATCAAGCATGATCATTTTTATAATATAGTAAATTATCTAAATCCTCATGATATAATTGTATTAAATAATTCAAAAGTCATTAAGTGTAGACTTTTTGGCATTAAAGAAGATACTGGTGCAAGAATAGAGTGCTTCGTTTTAGAAAAAAGAACCTCTAGTAAAGCCATAGCTTTACTGAGGCCCTTTAAAAAAATTAAAGAAAATTCAAAAATAATTATTAACAAAAGTCCTATAATTTTTTTTGATGTTATAAAAAAAATTGGAAATGGCAAGGCTATAGTTGAATTTAATGATAATATTGAAAAAATATTTGACAAATACGGAGAGATGCCTCTCCCTCCATATATAAAGAATAGAAATTTTGATACCTCATATTATCAAACTATTTATGCAGAAAAAGATGGCTCTGTTGCTGCACCAACAGCCGGCCTGCATTTTACTGACAGGCTTTTAACTGAATTAAAAAATAAAAAAATTAATATTGCAAAAGCAAGACTTGATATTAGTCTTGATACATTTAAGCCTATTAAAGAAAGAGAAATTGAAAACCATAAAATACACACTGAAAAGTATTACTTATCCCAGTATAACGCAAATAAAATAAAAAATGCTAAGTTAAATGGTGGTAATGTTATTGCGATTGGGACTACCACGATAAGGGTTCTGGAAACAATAATGACTAAGTTTGGTGAATTAAAGGGGAGTAAAGGCAAAACTAATTTGTATATTTATCCAGGTTACAAGTTTAAGATCGTAGATTCAATCGTTACTAACTTTCATCTTCCTAAATCTTCGTTAATTGTCATGATTAGCGCATTTGCCGGAAGAGAAACTATCCTTAATGCTTACAAAGAAGCAATAAAAGAAAATTATAAGTTTTATAGTTTTGGTGATTGCATGTTAATAATCTAAATAAAATATTGAGCAAATTATTTTTAAAGAGATTCTAACTTGGAAAGAAAATCCAACTAGCAACTTAGCACTAATATTAATAGTTAAAAAGCAACTTCTAGGTAGATTTAGTTGGTATTTATGAAAGATATGAAAATAACAAAGAATAAAATTGTAAAAAAAAATTTTGAGATTTTAAAAAGTGATACAAGCTCCAATGCAAGAATATGTAAAATTTCAAATTTAAGAAACGATATTTACACGCCAGTTTTTATGCCAGTTGCTACAAAAGCCACAGTAAAAGCAGTTTTAAATGAGCAGCTAATCGAAATGGGTTGCCAAATTATATTATCAAATCTATATCATTTATATTTGTCGCCTGGAGTTGATATTTTAAAACAGGCAGGGGGTTTACATAGATTTTGTAATTGGAGGAATGCTATATTAACTGACAGTGGAGGCTTTCAGGTTTTTAGTTTAAGCGATATAAGGAAGATAGAAGATGAGGGGGTTGAATTTAAATCTATAACTGATGGTTCAAAGCATTTTTTTACGCCGGAGAATGTTATAAAATGGCAACTTGATATTGGCTCTGATATTATAATGGTTCTCGATGAGTGCAGCGCTTTTGATGCACCAGACAAAATTATTACCGAGGCTGCAAAAAGAACACTTAAATGGGCTAAAAAATCTATCCAAGCATATCAAAAAAATAAATTAAACGAAAACACTCAAATATTTGGGATTATCCAAGGTGGTTTTAATAAAAAATTAAGACAATACTGCGCTGAATCTATATCAGAAATGCCATTTGATGGGATTGCTTTAGGTGGGCTAAGTGTTGGCGAAGAAAGAAATTTAACAATGGAAATGATTAATCATGCAGTCCAGTTTGTTGATAAAAGTAAACCTTTATATGTTATGGGATTAGGTGACCCAATTGGCATTCTTGAGGCTATTGGTTGCGGTATTGATATGTTTGATTGCGTATTGCCCACCAGGATTTCAAGAAATGGTAGCGCCTTTACTTATTCTGGTAGAATTAATATTAAAAATGCCAAATTCAGTAATGATTTTGCACCTATTGAGGAAAATTGCGATTGTTACACTTGTAGAAATTACTCAAGGGCATATATAAAACATCTGTGTAAAAATAAAGAAATTTTGTCAAGCATTCTTTTATCTGTTCACAATCTTTATTTCATTTTTGATATAGTTAAAAAAGCAAAAGATGCAATTTTGTTAAATAAATTCGAAAATTTCAAAAACGATTTTGTAAAAAATTATGATAAAAATGCATAAAGTCTATAATTGATTGTATAAAATTAAAAATTATTATTTTTAGTATTTGCAAATTTTGGAAAAATGTTAATAATTATGTAGTCACTGTTTTGTTTATGGTAAAACTACAATTAATTAAATATAGCTATTGATTATAGTTTTCAATTATTAATAAATTTCATTAAATCATAAAATAGTAAAATAAAGAATGAGGCGGTTAGTAATGAAAAATCACAATTTCTACAAATTTCTTACTTTAATAGCTGTTATTTCACTAATAATTCTAGCAGCTTTTTTTGCTACAAGTTGTGTTCCTATGACGGCTGAAGGCTCTACTACTGTAGAAACCAATCCAGATGGAACTCCTGTGAGCCCGTCAGGGTTCGCTCGTTATGGGACATGGATTTGGCTTATAATTTTAGTTGTTGCTTTTTATTTTTTACTTATAAGACCTCAGAGACAACGAACAAAAACACAGCAGGACCTTTTAGGCAATTTGCAAAGAGGTGATGAAATACTTACTGTGGGTGGCATTTATGGTAGGGTCAAAGATGTTGGTGGGGATTCACTTATAGTAACAATTTCCAGTGGAGTTGATATTAAGATATCAAAAAGTGCAGTTGCAAAAAAATTAGTATCCGATATTACTACAACTCCTACAGCAGCAAAAAAAGATACATCTAAAAAATAAAAAGTTTTATTATTAAATTTCTTAATTCTTAAAAAAGACAAATTACTAAAGTAGTAGAGTAAGAGTAATACTGCTATTATAATGAAGCAAAAGAAAATAAATATTGCCACAATATTAATCTCTGTAATCTTATTAGGGTTATGTATTTGGAGCATATTAAAATTCCCTGTTAAACTGGGCCTTGATTTAAAAGGTGGCACTCAGGTTATTTTAAAAGCAACTCAAATTGAAAAAGAAACACAAGACCAAGAAGGTAGTGATACTGGTGTTACATCTGAAGCTGTTGATAAAGCTAGGCTTATAATACTAAATAGAATTGATAAGCTTGGTATATCTGAACCTCTTGTAACTAAAGATTATTCTAATAATATTGTAGTTCAACTCCCCGGTGTTGATGATCCCCAAAGAGCAGTTGAAGTAATAGGTAAGACAGCACAACTTGAGTTTCGTATTGTTGAGGGTGTTGATGAAAATGGAAATCCCAAACTAGGGCCAGTTTTGCTTACAGGAGATAAGCTAACTAATGCCAAAGCTGGATATGACAATAATGGTCAAGTAATAGTTCAATTTAGCTTTAACGCAGAAGGAGCAAAAATATTTGAAAAAATTACATCTGAAAATATCGGTAGGCAGCTTGCAATAGTTCTTGATGGCGAAATAAAATCTGCACCAGTTATTAGGTCTAAAATATCTAGTGAGGGAGTTATTGAAGGGATTGGAAGCTTAGAAGAAGCAAAAGATATTGCTCTTGTTTTACAAACAGGTGCCTTACCTGTTAATCTTGAAATTCAAGAAGTTAGAACAATAGGTCCTACTCTTGGTCAGGATTCTTTACGGGAAAGTTTACTTGCTGGTGCTATTGGTTTTATTTTAATTGCTATTTTTATGTTTGTACTTTATAGAGGTTTAGGATTAATTTCAATTTTAGGACTTATATGTTATGTAATTTATTTTTGGGGTATATTATCTATTTTAAAGACTCCATTAACCCTTCCTGGAATTGCTGGTGTAATTTTAACTCTTGGCATAGCTGTTGATGCAAACGTATTAATTTTTACAAGAATTAAGGAAGAAATGCTTAAGGGTAAAACAAAAATAGTTTCTTTTAGAGAAGGTTTTAAAAACGCCCTTAAAGCCATCATTGATTCAAATGTTACGACATTAATAACTGCAGCAGCTTTATATAGATTCGGTACCGGTCCTGTTAGGGGATTTGCTTTTACTTTAGGAATCGGTATTTTAATGAGTATGTTTACTGCAATAGTTTTTGTTAGATCTATCTTATTTTTAATGGTTGACACAAAAGTAATGTCTCCTAAATTTATTGGTGTAAAACTCTCAACAAAAGAGCTTATAAAGGAGAAATAATAATTGGCAAAGGCTAAAAAGATACCAAAAAAAACATCAAAAAAAGCATCAAAAAAATTAACTTTGGAGAAAAAAGTTACTCCTGAGGGAAAAGTTATTTCTGAGGGAAAAATTGCTCCTGAAAAAAGTTATAAGTTTGATTTTATGGGTAAGAGAAAAATATGGTTTATTATTTCTTCTATAATAATATTAACAGGAGTTGTTTTTTACTTTGTAAGAGGATTTAATTTTGGAATTGATTTTCTTGGTGGAAATTTAATGGAAATTCAATTTAAAGAAGAAGTTAATATTTCTGAGCTTAGAAAAGTTATGGAAAAAACTGGATATGGTAATTCAATACTTCAAAGCACTGCCCCAGATCAATATATTATTAGAACTGTTCCAATTGATAGCAGCCAGAAAGCAACTATTCTTGATAGTCTAGATAAAGAATTTGGCATTTACAGACCTTTGATACAGGATAGAGAAGTTGCACCAGGTTTTTCACGGCAAATTATAAGATATGCGCTTATAGCTGTTGCAATTAGTATTGCTGCTATACTAATTTATGTTTGGATTAGGTTTGAAGTTAGGTTTGCTATTGCTGCTATTTTAGAATTAGTGCATGATATTTTAATTGTACTCAGCCTTTATCTCATTACTTTTCGAGAATTTAACTCAACAACAGTAGCGGTTTTATTAACAATTTTAGGTTATTCTCTTAGCGATGGCATCGTTATTTTTGATAGAGTAAGAGAAGAAGTAAGATTAGACAAGAGAAGCAAGTTTAGTGACATTGTTAACTATTCAATTAACAAAACTCTTACAAGGACTATGAGTACAAGTGCTACAACTCTATTTCCAGTTATAGCTTTATTAATTTTAGGTAGTCAAACATTGCAGGATTTTGCATTTGGTTTGTTTGTTGGGGTAATCTCTGGTAGTTATTCTTCAATATTTATAGGAAGCCCACTTCTTGTAATTTTCAACAATAAATTCCCTAAATACAAAAAATAAAATGTCCTTAATTCCTGATAATTGGATTTTAATTAATTCAAACTTTTATCCCAATCTTAGAACTTCAAAAACATTATTAAAATATTCCGATATATTTTTAAAGTTACTCTCTAATAGAAATATAGATTCAGAAGCTTTGGCAGTTAAATTTTTAAAAAACCCTGAAAGCAATGATTTATATGACCCTTTTTTATTACCAAATATGGAAATCGCTGTAGAAAGAATAATTCAAGCAATAAAAAAAGGAGAGAGGATATTGATATTTGGAGATTATGACTGTGATGGAGTTATAAGCACATCATTAATGCTAAATTTCTTAAAAAAGTTTAATAGTATTGAACCTAAAGCTTATATTCCTGATAGGATTGAAGAAGGTTATGATATAAATACAAACTTCATTAAAAGGATTAAAGAAAAATATCCAGAGATAAATTTAATAATATGTGTAGACTGCGGAACTAATAGTACCGATGTCATGGAATATATAAATAAAGACAAAAATTTATTTTTAGATATTATTGTATCTGACCATCATAAAATGACATCTAAGGCAAATAATGTATATAATAAATTATATTCTAACAAAGACTCAGGCGTATCGGATGAAATGTCATATGATAGTTTAAGGTCAAATTACATAATCATAAACCCTCAATTAGAAAACTCGACTTATCCTTTTAAATTTTTAAGTGGTGCTGGTGTAACTTTTAAGTTTATAAACGCAATACTTAAAAAAATTGATACCAAATATAAAAATAAATTTAATAAAAATTATCTTACAAGTTTACTTGATTTGGTTGCTATTTCAATAATATCTGATCTTATGCCAATTGTTGATGAAAATAGAGTTTTAGTTAAATGGGGCTTAAAAATTTTAAAAAATACAAATCATTTAGGGCTAAGTAAATTAATAAAAAGCACACTTAAAGATAAAAAAGACCTATCAACCTATGATATAGGTTATATTATTGCTCCTAGGCTTAATGCTTCAGGAAGACTGGAAAGTGCCATTAAAAGTTTAGAGCTTTTAACTTGTGATTACAAAGATTCTGATTATTTTGATAAGATTGATGAGATTATAGATTCAATCAACCATACAAACGAAAAAAGAAAAGTAATGTTTGATAAAATAGTATTTGAGATAATTGGAAATAATAAAGATAAACTTGATGAAATAGTAAGCAAGAAAAGGATTTATATCGATAAATCTAAATATTGGCATGAGGGATTGATTGGGCTTGCAGCATCTGAGATTTCAAAGAAGTTTAATATACCAGTTGTGCTTTTTAAAGAAGATGAAAAAAAACTAAAAGGTTCTGGCAGAAGCACAGAGGACTTTGATTTATTTAGTAACTTGAATGAATTAAACTATTTGTATGATAAATTTGGTGGTCATGAAATGGCTTGCGGGCTTACAATTAGTAAAAATTTAAATAAGGATAATGATAATGAGCTTGCCAGTCATAATATTTACGAAAAATATGATGAATTCAAACAAAAAATGGAAAAAATTGCTCTTGACAAGCTTTCTCACTTAGATTTTGAGAAAAAAAGAATATATTATGATTGTGAAATAAATTTTAGTGATATAAACAACGATTTGTTAAAAGAACTAAAATTAATTGAACCTATTGGTATCGGTAACCCAAAACCTCTTTTTTTAACGAGAAACTGCACTATAAAGAAAAAAAATTTTTTCAAAAACAATAAGCATGTTTCGCTTTTGCTTGAACAAAATTTAATACAGCAAAATGGAGTATTATTTAATCTAAGTGATAAATTATTAAATAAAATTATTAATTGCACAGTTGATAAAAAGGTTTCAATTGTGTTTTATATAGACGAGAATGTTTATAATGGACTGAGCTATTTACAATTAATAATTTTAGATTTATGTTATAAATAGTACATATATTATAGAAAACAAATAATGTTTAAAAATTTAAAAAATTTAAGGTGATTAGATAATAAATATAAAACAAATATTAAGCGGTTTTTTTTAGAATAATGTATTAATATAAGATTGTCTACATTTATTTGTAAAATTTATGATATAAATTTATTTTAAAAGGATTTAAATTTAACTTAAAAATGATTGAAGATATAAAAGAATTAAAAACAACTTATAAAAATGATAATCTTCAAACTTTGGATCGCAGTGATCTTAAAGAAGAAAGAGTTGATGATTTATATAACGAAATTATCAATATAGTAAAGTCATACAATCCAAAGGTCGATGAAGATTTAATTTACAAGGCTTTCTTGACTGCAAAAAAATATCATAAAAATCAGTTTAGAAAATCAGGAGAGCCTTTTATAATCCATCCTCTTGAAGTAGCAAAAATTTTAGCTCAAATCGAGCTTGATCTATCTTCGATAATAGCCGCGCTCTTACATGATCTTGTAGAAGACACTGAGTTTACAATAGAAAAAGTAAGAGAAGAATTTGGAGACGAAATTGCAAAAATTATTAATGGTGTTACTAAGTTAGAAAAAATAATTTTTCATACAAAAGAAGAAAGACAGGTTGAAAACTTAAGAAAAATGATTATTGCTATGTCTGAAGATGTAAGAATAATATTAGTAAAGTTAGCTGATAGACTGCACAATATGAGGACATTGGCTGCTCTTAGTAAAGAAAAGATACAACAAAACTCATTAGAAACACTTGAGGTTTATGCCCCAATTGCTCATAGACTTGGTATTTTCCAAATAAAATCTGAACTGGAAGATTTAAGTTTTAAATATCTTTACCCTAGGCAACATGAAAAAATAGGAATCATGCTTAACGAAAAAATAGCTGAGAGAAAAGAACTAATTGAAGATGTAATAAAGACTGTAAGGGAAAAATTAGCTGAGGTTGGAATAAGTGCAGAAATAAGTGGAAGAGTAAAAAATTATTATAGTATTTATAATAAGCTTACAACTCAAAATAAGACTTTTGATAACATATTTGACTTAATGGCAATTAGGATAATTGTTAATGATGTAAAAAATTGCTATGGAGCTCTTGGTATTGTGCATTCTGTCTGGAAACCTGTTCCTGGTAGATTTAAAGATTATATTGCAAACCCTAAGTTTAATATGTATCAATCTCTTCACACAACAGTTATTGGCAAGAAAGGGGTCCCACTAGAAATACAAATTAGAACACATGAAATGCATAAAATCGCTGAGTATGGAATTGCTGCTCATTATAAATATAAAGAGGGTGACCTAAAACTTGATGAATTTGACAAAAGGATAGCTTGGATTAGACAGCTTTTAGACTGGCAAAAGGATTTGCAAAACCCTCAGGATTACATGGAATCATTAAAGCTTGATCTTTTTGAAGATGAAGTTTTTGTTTTTACACCTAAAGGTAAAGTTATAAACTTACCGAGAAAATCAACAGCTATAGATTTTGCTTATGCAATTCATACAGATGTTGGGCATAATTGTATTGGGGCAAAAATAAATGGGCAGATGGTACCAATAGAATCTACTCTTGAAAATGGTGATATAGTTGAGATTATAGTTTCAAAAACTCCAAAAGGCCCAAGTAGAGATTGGCTAAACATTGTAAAGACTTCTAGAGCTACAAATAAAATAAAACAATGGTTTAGCCGTGAGGAAAGACAAGAATCTTTAAATACAGGTAAAGAGATAATGCTAAAGATTTTAAGAAAAAATGGCCTTTCATTTAAAACTGTAAGCTTAGAAGTTTTTGAAGAAGTTGCAAAAGAGATGAATTTTGATAAGTCAGAAACTTTGTTTAGAAATATAGGTACACATAAAGTTTCTGCTCATCAAGTTTTTACAAAGGTAATTAAAAAATTAAACCAGCAAGAAGAAACTCCAAAAGAAATAACCCTTGATGATTTTCATCAGAAAGAAAATTCAAGAAAAATCAGTAGTGGTATTAAAGTAAAAGGTATGGATGGTGTATTAGTTTTTATGGCAAAATGCTGTAATCCTGTACCTGGTGATAAAATAGTTGGTTATATTACAAGAGGCAGAGGAATATCAATTCATAGAGCTGATTGTACAAACTTAAAAAATCTTATGGCTAATGAAGAATCTCGAATAGTAGAAGTTAGTTGGGATAAAAATGCTCCGCTTAAATTTAATGTTGAAATTGAGATAGAAGCTCTTGATAGAACAAAGTTACTAAGAGATATTACTAATGTAATAAGCGAGTATGATTTAAATATAATATCAACTACTGGTGGTGCACAAAAGAAAAATGGTTTTGCAAAGTTTAGACTTGTAATTGAGGTAAGTAATAAGTATATTTTAAAAGATGTAATAAATAATTTAAGAAATATTGATTCAGTCTATGATGTTTACAGAGTTCTTCCGAAAGGTTAAGATTTTTGAGGATAAGTAAAATAAAACTCGATTTTCTTGATACTAATTGCTATATAATAGAAACCCAAAAGCTCTCTTTTATTATTGATCCAGGTTCTGATTTTGAAAAAATAAATAATTTTCTTTTATCTAATAACATCATTCCAAATTTTATTATTAATACTCACTGCCATTTTGATCATATTGGTGCGGTTATTCCATTAATTGAATTTTATAATACCCCATTTTATATACATGAAAAAGAGGAAGAAATACTAAACGATTCTTCTAAAAATTTGTCTTCATTTTTTAATGGAAATGAATTATCATTTAAAACTTACAAGTTAATTAAGGGCGAAATTATTATAGATTTTTTACTAAGTAAGATTGATATTTTTCATATGCCTGGTCATTCACCTGGCAGTATAGTGATTAAATATGAAAACTTCTTATTTACTGGAGATGTTATTTTTAAGGGAAATATTGGAAGAACAGATTTACCTGGTGGTGACAAAAATTTAATGAAGTTGTCCCTAAAGAAGCTAAAATCATTTGATGAAAACTTGTTGATCTTTCCAGGACATGGTCCTGAGAGTACCTTAAAGGAAGAAATTGAAAATAACTATTTTTTAAAAAACTTATGCTTATGAAAGGTAAATGAGTTGACTTATAATTCTCCAAAAGGAACTTCAGACTATTTTGGTGAAGACATCAAATATAGAAATTTTATTTTGAAAATAGCCAGAGAGTTATTTGACATTTACAATTACTCAGAAATAATAACACCCCATTTTGAATATTCAGAGGTTTTTGCGAGAGGAATTGGTGAAAATTCTGAAATAGTTCAAAAAGAGATGTTTAATTTTTTTGATAAAAAAGGTAGGTCTTTAACATTGCGACCTGAAGGGACTGCTTCAATTGTAAGAGCAGTTATAGAAAATAAATTATATTTGGAAAACTTACCTTTAAAATTATTTTATATTGGCAGCATGTTCAGATATGAAAGGCCTCAAAAAGGAAGGATGAGGGAATTTGTTCAAATAGGCGTAGAAGCTATTGGCAGCGATAACCCAGCTTTAGACGCTGAAATCATATGGCTTCTAAATACATTATTTGAACAAATTGGTTTTAAAAATTTGGTTTTACATATAAACAACATAGGTTGCTTAGAGTGTAGACAAGAATATCTAAAAGCTCTTGAAAATTATTTAAAGCCATTTAAAGAACAACTTTGTCCTGATTGTGTATCAAGAGTTGATAAGAATACACTAAGAGTATTTGATTGCAAAGTTTCAACTTGCAAGGAAATATTAAAAAACAGTCCTAAAATTGACAGTTACCTATGTTCCAAGTGTAAGGCTCATTTCGAAAAAGTAGTAGAATTATTAGATGTTCTTGGCATAAATTATTTTTATAACCAGGGCCTTGTGAGAGGTTTTGATTATTATACCCGAACAGTTTTTGAAATTGTGTCAAAAGATATAAAGAGTGCTCAAAATGCACTTGGGGGTGGCGGAAGATACGATAATCTTATTGAAGAATTTGGCGGACCTAAGCTAAGTTCTACGGGTTTTGCAATCGGTCTTGAAAGAACTATGCTTTTAATGAAGAGACTTAACATAGAGATAAACTCATATTTAGCAGAGAATAAAAAAGTATATGTTATAAGCATGGATACTAAATTTGATAAATTTCTTTTTGAGGTGCTTAAGTTCTTAAGGGATAATAAAGTAATTTGTGATACAAATTTTAATATTAAGAATATAAGTAAGGAAATTAAACTAGCTAAAGAAAAAAAATATAATTTTATAATAATAGTTGGCGAGAATGAAGTAAACAATAATTTTATAACAATTAAAAATCTTAATAGTTTCTCTCAAGAAGAATTTAACTGGCTCGATAAAAAAACAGAAATTTTAAATTTTTTAAAAAATTGATTCCCATTTTTAATTGATTTTTAAAAAATACTCTGATTAGCAAAGTTATTTTCTTATCTGATATTATTAACATTTTAATTATTATAAAATTATTGTTTTAAAAAGGTTTGGTGATTTTAAATAATGGCTTTTGATTATAAAGTTTTTAAAACAGATTATAGGGACATTCTTTGTGGGGTAATAAACAAGAATTTTGTAGGCCAAAGTATAAAATTATGTGGTTGGGTTTCAAAAAGAAGGGATCATGGCAAACTTATTTTTATTGATTTGAGAGATTTTAGTGGGATTGTCCAACTTGTTTTTAATTCATCATTGAACTTAAAAGCTCATGAAATTGCAAAAGAATTAAGATTAGAATATGTGATACAGATAGAAGGGGTAGTTAGTGCAAGAGCTGAGGATACAATAAATAAAGAGCTTGAAACGGGTGAAATTGAAATTGTTGTTAATCAAATTAATATTTTAAGTAAATCAAAAACTCCACCGTTTCTAATTGAAGAAAGGGAAGGCGTTGAAGAGCTTACAAGATTAAAATATAGATATATTGATTTAAGAGCTAAGGAAATGCAGAGAAATTTAAGGTTAAAAAGCCTAGTAATGAGTATCACGAGAAATTATTTGAGTTCAAATGGATTTGTTGAAATAGAAACCCCTATTCTTGCTAAGAGTACTCCTGAGGGAGCTAGAGATTTTCTTGTACCTTCAAGATTAAACCCTAATAAATTTTATGCTCTTCCACAATCACCGCAACTTTTCAAACAAATTTTAATGTTTTCGGGATTTGATAGAATTTTTCAGCTAGCACGATGCTTTAGGGACGAAGATTTGAGAGCTGATAGGCAGCCTGAATTTACTCAAATAGATCTTGAGATGACTTTTGTAAAGCAAGAAGATGTTATGACGCTGATTGAACATTTAATGAAAGAAATACTTGAAAAAGCTTTGGGTATAAAGATTAAGGTCCCGTTTCAAAGACTCTCTTGGTATGAAGCGATGTCAACTTACGGTTCAGATAAACCAGATTTACGTTTTGAGTTAAAAATCCAAGATATAACTAATATTTTTTTAAATTCAGATATCAAAATTTTTAAAGAAACTATTGGAAAAAATGGAGTAATAAAATGTTTAAAAATTGAAGATTCTAAAAGCATTTCAAGAAAAGATCTTGATGAATTAGTTCTGATAGCAAAAAATAATGGAGCCGGAGGATTAATCTGGATAAAAGTTGATGAAAATCTTAATTTACAATCACCAATTGCCAAATTTCTAAAAGAAAATGAAAAAGATGAACTAGTACAGTTTTTAGATTTAAAGAAAAATAATTTATTATTAATAACATCAGATAACTTTTTAACTGCATCTAGTGTTCTTGGTATTATTAGAAATCAAATTGCACTTAAGTTAAACTTAATAAATACGAATGAATTTAATTTTTTATGGATTTACGATTTTCCATTGTTTGAATGGGATGAAAAAGAAAAAAGATATAAATCTGTTCACCATCCATTTACAATGCCTTCCAGTGACACTATTGAATTTCTTGATTCAGATCCTTTAAAAGTAAAGTCTATATCTTATGACATAATACTAAATGGGAATGAGCTTGGTGGAGGCTCTATTAGGATTAATGATTTAAAACTTCAGTCAAAAATTTTTAAAATTTTAGGAATAAATCTGGAAAAGGCAAAAGATAATTTTGGATTTTTTCTCAAAGCAATGGATTATGGCACTCCTCCTCATGGTGGGATTGCTCTTGGTCTTGATAGACTTGTCATGGTCCTGGGCAATTTAAAAAGCATAAGAGAAGTAATAGCTTTCCCTAAAACTCAATCTGCTATAGATATGATGACTGAATCACCTTCTTATGTTAGTGAAAGTCAGCTTAAAGAATTAAATATAAAGTTAATAAAGGTTAGTGAAGATTAGTGCTTATTAAAGCCTAAGGTATTTTATAAGCATCTAAAATTCCATGATAAAGATAAATTATTTAGCCAGGATAAGTTACCTAAAGAAAACACTCAAAGCTTTTCCCAGCGAGGAAAGTTTGCTTAAAGTTTTAAGGCTTCGCTCTCCTCTTAAAAGAGGAACCATGCCCGCTTCGTCTTCAAATGGTTTTCTTTAAGTAACTGTATCCTAGCCTTTAAAGTTTTTTTATTGCTACTATAGAATTTTAGATGTTTAGAGTATTTTAAATTGAATTACAAAATTAATTATGCTAATATTTAATTGATACCCTGTATTAATCGTATTTGAAGTTAATTTTAGTGCCAACAAATTAACTTTTGGAGTCTTTACTTATGCTGTGGTGTAAATGCCCTTACAAGGGACTTACTAAGTAGCAGGGAAGACCCGCCTTACTTGGGGTAGGGCATTTAAAAACTTCAATCAATTACGTTAATGCGGGGTATCGCTTTTTATTATCCCGGTATTTTATTGATATTTTGAAGTTTTTAAATTATCTTTATAAGGTTATGAATATACGTAAAGAATTCTTAAATTATTTTAAAAATAAAGATCATTTAATTTTGCCCTCTTCAAGCTTGATTCCTGATAATGACCCAACTGTACTTCTTACGACTGCTGGAATGCAACAATTTAAACCTTATTACCTAGGAATCGAAAAACCACCTTATCCTCGTATAGCAACTGTTCAGAAATGTTTTAGAACTAGTGATATTGATAAAATAGGTGATAGTGATAAGCACCTCACATTCTTTGAAATGCTTGGTAATTTTGCTTTTGCAGATTACTTTAAGAAAGAGGCTATAGAATTAGCTATTGATTTTATATTGAATATTCTAAAAATAGATGAAAATAGATTATTATTCACGGTTTTTGAGGGATATAAAGATCTTCAAAAAGATGAAGATTCAGAGAATTATTTAATCCAATGTGGTATAAGCCCTGATAGAATTTATATGTCTGGTTTTGAAAATAATTTTTGGGGACCTGCAGGAGATACAGGCCCATGTGGACCTTGCACAGAAATTTACTATGATTTTGGTGAAAAATATAGTTGTAAAAAACCAAATTGTGGCCCTAATTGTGAATGTGGAAGATACATTGAGATATGGAATTTAGTTTTTACACAATATAATTTTGATGGTATCAAGTATAATGATCTACCCAATAAAAATATAGATACAGGAATGGGATTAGAGAGAATTTATGCAGCAGTTGATAATATAAACTCTGTCTTTAAGATACAATTATTTGAAAGAATACTTAAAAAAATTTATGAAATCTCAGGTCAGAAATTAATAGATGACGGCCTCGATAAAAATTCTCACGAAATAAACAAAGCTATAAAAGTTATTGCTGATCACTCAAGAGCAATTTATTTCTTAACATCAGACGGGGTATTGCCTTCAAATGAAGGAAGAGGATATATACTTAGGCGAATTATTCGAAGAGCAGTTAGATTTGGCAAAAGATTGGGAATTGAGGGTAATTTTTTAAATGAAATTGGTAAAGTTATTATAGAAGACTATAAAGATATTTATCCAGAGTTAGAAAATAAAAAAGAAAAGAGTTTTCAGATTGTAAAAGATGAGGAGATTAAATTTTCCAATACACTAAAGGAAGGAATGAAAGTACTTCTGCAGTGTATTAATGATTTAAAAGAAAGAAATGAAAGGTTTCTTAATCCAAGAGACGCATTTAAGCTTTATGATACCTTTGGTTTCCCAATTGAGCTTACTGAAGAAATATTAGCTGAAAATAATCTAAGCTTGGACAAGGAAAAATTTAATGAGTATATGAAAACTCATATTGAAATTTCTAAACAAAAGACATCTTTTAATAAAAAAATATCAGAATATTTGGATATTGACAAAAATATTGCAACAGAGGCTAAAACAGAATTCATGGGCTATGAGGTAAGTGAGCTTACAGCTAAAATAAAAAAGATAGTATTAGAAGAAGATAAGGGCAAAAAAATTATCACAGATTGTCTAAACGAAAATCAAAGAGGAGAAATAATTTTAGATAGAACACCATTTTATGGCGAAAAAGGTGGGGAAATAGGGGATAGGGGGATTATTAAAACCTTATCCGGTGGAATTTTTGAAGTTGAAGATGTTCAAATCCCTGTTGATGGTGTCATTATTCATAAAGGTGTTGCAAGAAAAGGCAGTTTTAGTTTAAACTCTGAAGTTATTGCAAAAATAGATACTAATTTTAGAAAAAATGTGAGCAAAAATCATACAGCTACTCATTTGCTTCACTGGGCTTTAAGAAATATTTACGGAGAAGAAGTTGAACAAGCTGGGTCGTTTGTCTCTGACCGGAAATTAAGATTTGATTACAAATTTTTTGGAGAATATGATGAAAATTCTAATGAAAAAATTGAAAATTTAATTAATAAAAAAATAATGGATAATGACCTAGTCAAGACCTTTGAAACTACAATTGAATATGCAAAGGAAATAGGAGCAATTGCGTTATTTGGAGAAAAGTATGGAAAATTTGTAAGGGTAGTAGAGATAGGAAATTACAGCAGAGAACTATGTGGGGGCATCCATGTAAAACGAACAGGCGAGATTGGCCTGTTTAAAATAATTTCTAACAGCAGTATTGGATCAAACCTTAGAAGAATAGAGGCATATACTGGTTTCATGGCGATTAATTATTTAAATGAAAAAGAAAATATTATAAAAGAACTTACTGCCAAGCTTAGAACTGAAGAAAAAGATATTATTAAAAAAATTGATGAGTTAAAAACAGAAGTTGAAAACTATAAAGAGAAAATTAACTTATTAATATTAAAACAAGCTAAAGATGAGATTATTAAAAGATTTAGCTTAGAAAGCACGAATATAAACGATGGTTATAAATTAATTTCGTTTGATTTTTCAAACTCCAGGGATTATGAAATTCTTGATGCTAAATTAATGGGAATACTAAGCGATGAATTAAAAGATTATTATAAAAACAATTTATTTTTAGTAATTTCAAATAGTATAAATAGTAAGCCATTTATAGTTTACGGATGCACAAAAGATTTAGTAGCAAAAGGAATTGATTGTTCTAAGATAGCAAAAGAAGCTGGTAAAATAATAAATGGTGGCGGAGGCGGTAGGTTAGATTATGCGCAATCTGGAGGATTAAACAAAAACTTACTACCAAAAGCTCTTGATTTTGCCATAAACAAAGCAAAAGAAATTTTAAATCAAAATCTTAAGTAAAATTAAGTAAAAATAAAAACTTAATTTTTAGGAGGTTGATGGATAAGAAAAAAAATAAAAACTTTAAAAGCCGTTTAAAATGGTGTCTTGGCACCGATAATAAGATAAAGGTGTTTTTATCGCTTTTCTTAATTTTTGCTTTTATTTTTGCTAGTGCTATCCCATCTATTTCTTGTAGTGCTTTTCAAAATAATAATGAAAGAGTAAAGAGTAAAGTTGAGAAGGGATTAGAAGTAGAAGTAGAGATAAAAGAAGGTATGACTCTTACACAGATATCAGAACTTCTTGAAGAAAAAGGAATAATAGATAACGCATTATTGTTTAAGCTTTATGTTGAAGGTAAAGGTTTAGAAAAGAAATTGTTACCTGGTATATATGTTTTAAAAACTCTTTCAGAATATGATGTAGTTTTAAAATCTATAACCAGTGGACCTGAGATAATCACATTTAAATTAATAATACCTGAAGGTTTTACCATAAAACAAATAGAGGAGCGTATTAAAAGTGAATTGCCTTTTATTGATAAAAATGAACTTGGTAAAAGCTTTGATGTTACAAACTATAATTACGATTTCTTAAAAGTTAACCAAGAATATGTTCCAAGCTTAGAAGGTTTTTTATTTCCAAAAACCTACGAAGTCTTGCAAGATTATACTGCTAAGAACGTTATTGAGATGCTTTTATATCAGTATCAATTTGAAACAAGTAGTTTGGATTATTCAAAAATGTTAGAAAAAGGTAAGAGCCAATATGATATTCTTAAGATTGCTTCAATGATTGAAAGAGAAGCATACATTCCTGAAGAACGAGTTTTAATATCTGCTGTAATACATAATAGATTAAATTTAGAAATGCCTCTTGGCATAGATGCAACACTGAGTTATTTTTTAGATAAGTGGGACGAACCTTTAACAGAAAGTGATTTAGAAACTGACACACCATATAATACAAGAATTTACAAAGGTCTTCCTCCTACACCAATATGCAATCCTGGAATAGAATCAATAAGAGCTGCATTAGAACCTGCAAATGTTGATTATTTATATTATGTCGTTACTGATCCCATAAGTCACAAACATTCTTTTGCATCTACTCTTGAAGAGCATAATAAAAATGTAAGCAGTACCACTACGACTAATGAGTAACTTAAATAATTTTATTTTTGAAAAAAAATATTTAGAAAATTTATTTCAAGATTCAATTAACAGGAAAATCCCAGTGATTGATTATGAGGTTGGAAGGCTTTTAGAAGCAATTATTTTTCTAAAACAACAAAAGAGCATACTTGAGATAGGATGCGGAGAAGGTTATTCTACATATTATATTTTAAAAAATTTTAAAAGTGGAACTTATATTGGAATTGATTTAAACAAGGACAGACTATCAAAGGCAAAAAACTTTATTTCTAGTAGCTTTCCTGATGTGAATGCAACATTTATTAATGGGAATGCCTTAAATATAATCCCAGAATTAGATAATTTTTTTGATTTTGTTTTTATTGATGGAGCAAAATTTGAATATAAAAATTATCTGGAAGTTACAATAAGGAAGTTAGAAGATAATGCTATAATTATAGCTGACAATGTTTTTTTTGATGAAAAAATATTTGCAAAGCATGTCAAAGACCATGACAAGAATAGTGTAAATGGCTTAAAACAATTTATAGAATTTATTGAAGATAAAAATTTATTTGAAACAATTTTTTTAGATATTGGGGATGGCTTATCAATTTCAAGATATAAAAAGAAATAAAATTCCCGAACTTCTTGTTCCGGTTGGAAATTTAAACACGCTTGAATATGCAATTGCGTATGGTGCTGATGCGGTTTATCTGGGTGGCAAAAAATTTAATTTAAGAAGTCTCGGAAGCAACTTTACTGTGGAAGAGCTAAAAAAGGCTTCGGAATATGCTCATAATAAAAATGTAAAAATTTACCTTACATTAAATTCAATAATTTTCGAAAGTGAACTAGAAGAATTAAAAAAATATCTTAATGAAATTAAAGAAATTGATTTTGATGGTTTTATAATTTCTGATCCTGGAATAATTAGCCTTATAAACAACTATTTTAAAAATCCTAGAATTCATATTAGTACCCAAACAAATATAACTAATCATCTAGCTGTTGATTTTTATTCAAAAATTGGCGCAAGTAGAGTCAATATTGCCAGAGAAGTTAAATATAAAGATTTAAAAGACGTTATAAAGAATTCAAAAATTGAAATTGAAGTTTTCGTTCATGGAGCTTTGTGTATATCTTATTCTGGTAGATGCATGCTAAGTAAATATATGAGTGGCAGAGATGCTAATAAAGGAGAATGTGCCCATAGCTGTAGGTGGAAATATTATCTTTTGGAGGAGCAAAGACCTAATATATTTTATAACATAACACAAGAAAGTGATGGGACTTATATTTATAATTCACGAGACTTATGTCTTATTTCTAAATTAGATTTATTAGTTCAAGCTGGGGTATCTGCTTTAAAAATTGAGGGAAGAATGAAGACGGAAAGTTACATTAGTCAAACTGTTTGGGCATATAGAAAAGCTCTTGATTATATTTATGAGGATAAATTTACTGATGAAAATAAAATATTTCTTTTAAACGAGTTGAACAAATGTAGCCATAGAGACTACACTTTGGGTTACATGTTTCTAAATGACTTAAATGAGCTAGAAGATAACGAAGGGGTGAAAGTTTGTCAAAAGTATAAATTTATTGGTGTATGTAAGGAAAAAATTGGTAACTTTAAAATACCGTTAATACTTGTAAAAAATCATTTTAATAAGGGAGAAGTTATAGAAATACTTGAACCTCATAAAATGCCAAGAGAGGTTACTATTAATGAAATAAAAATAATAAAAAATAATCTTGAGTTTTCCTCAGACGAGGCAAATCCAAATGACACAGTAATATTAAAGGATATTGGCAATATTGATAGATATGCAATTTTAAGGAAAAAGGTTAGTAACAATGGAGAGTTGTTATAAGATAATAATTTCTGGTCGTGTTCAAGGAGTTGGGTATAGAAATTTTGCACTTATAAAGGCCAATGAATATAATATAAAGGGTTACGTTAAAAATACCTATGATAACAAAGTAGAAGTGGTATGTTGCGGCAAAGAATGTGATGTCGATAAATTTATTGCTGATTTAAAAAGAGGTCCTACTTTTTCTTTTGTCACCAATATAGATATAACAAAATTGGATGCTCATCCTGATTTCGATGGTTTTGAAATAAGATTTTAATTTTAGATAGATTAAATTAAGTTTAGACAATGGTAGCAATTAATGGATTAACAACCTTATATGCTTTGTTTGGATATCCAGCAAGACATAGTTACTCACCACTAATACATAATTATTTATTTAACAAACACAATATTAATTCTGTTTACCTTGTTTTTGAGATAAATCCTTGTAATTTTAAACAAAGTTTTTTTGGTGCAATAAATATAGGCTTTTGTGGCTTAAATCTAACAATGCCTTTCAAAATAGAAGCATTGGAGTATTTAAATAAAATTGAAGAAGATGCCAAAAAAGTAGGATCTATTAATACTATTGTTTTTAATAAAAATACTCAAGAATCAGTTGGCTTTAACACAGATTTGCCAGGTTTTTTAAAATCTCTCCATGATAAAAAATATAATATCACAAATTCTGTTGCTCTTGTTTTAGGTGCAGGCGGAGTAGCAAGAAGTTCAATATATTCTTTAATTAAAGAAAATATAAAAAAAGTTTATATTTATAACAGAACTATTGAAAAAGCAATCGAAATAAAAAAAATGTTTGATGTTTTCAAAAATGAAAAAATTATAATTTTAAAAAATTTAGATGAATTAACAAGAAAAGAATATGATGAGATAGAATTAATTGTAAATTGTACTTCTGTTGGGATGAACTCAAATAATACTTCGCTTAAAATGCCCATACCTGAAGATTGGTCTTTAAAAAACAAACTTGTATTTGAGATGATTTATGAGCCTATAAACACAAGTCTAGTAACTAAAGCAAAAAAAGAAGGTGCTCTTGTTATTAATGGGATTGACATGCTAATTAATCAAGCTATTTTTTCTTTTAAAATTTGGACAGGTATTGAACCTGATTTTAAAGATTTAAAAAGATATCTACAAGATAAAATATAAATATCTCAAAAGCTATCTTAAACATCAAAAAATTAAAGTAGAAAGTCATTAATGCAGAAATTATTTAAAAGAATAGGGGAGAATAAAGGGTTCACTTTGATTGAGCTATCAATCGTTGTGATAATTTTTGTCATTCTTACTTTTATGGCTGTATTTTCATATCTTGGTGCAAGAAACAAAGCAAATGAGTTTGGAACTGAAACTATAATGTCAAATATAGCTATGGCGCTTGAGCTATATAGCATAGATAATGGAGCATATCCTAAAAATAAAAACTGGGCAACTGATTTAAGAAAAAATGGTTATATAAAAGAAGTTCCCATAAAAGACATGTGGGGTAATGATTATGTATATTTTTTATTAAGCAATAACTATAATAGTGGCTATAGATTTATTAGTTATGGAATAGATGGGAAATCAGGTGGCGATGATGATATAATGTTTGAAAATGGCCAGCAGATTAGTTTTGGTAAATATCTCAACAAGATAAAGAAATAATAAATTCCTGATTTATGACATAGGGCAGAATGAAAATTTTTTATTACTTTGTTTTTGCAATAAGTGGACTAATAATTGGTAGCTTTTTAAATGCTGTTATTTATAGACTCCCAAGAAAAATTTCTATTTTGAAACCTCCATCATTTTGTCCAAATTGTAATTCCAAAATTAGGCTTTATGATAACATACCTATTTTTTCATATATTTTTTTAAATGGTAAATGTAGAGTATGTAAGCATAAAATTTCAATAAGATATCCTATTGTAGAATTCTTAACATCCTTATTATTTGTCCTTAATTATTACTATTTTTCGATAAGCCTAAATTGTTTAAGAGGCATTTTATTTTGCATTAGTTTAATAATAGTATCTTTTATAGATATAGAATTTCAAATAATTCCTAATAGCATCATATTCCCATTTTTGTTTTTAGGAATACTTTTAAGCATAATAATAAATCCTAAAGGGTGGTGGGTTGTCCTTGCATATTCTGGAGGTGCTTTTTTGTTTATGCTAATTATTAACTTATTGTTCCCTAAAGGGATGGGTATGGGAGATGTTAAATTAAGTCTGATGGCCGGAGCTTTTTTATCTCAAAAAGTAATTCCAGGATTGTTTATTGGATTTTTAGTAGGCTCATTATTTGGCCTTTTCTTAATTATTTTTAAGAAAAAAACTATAAAACAAACAATATCATTTGGTCCTTTTATTTCAATCGGGTGTGTTATTGCATTATTTTTTGGTGATAAGATTATCGATTGGTATTTAAAATTTATTTGAATTTAAATTATTTTTATTTTATTTTTATTTCTATAAAAGAGTTTTAGATGCTTCCGGTACATTTAATATATTTTTATTTGTTTTTTTAGTTTAAAAATTTTAATGCTAAAAGAGAGAATTCGGGGTTTTTAAAATGAGATTTTTAAGTGCAGGAGAATCACATGGGAAAAGTCTTGTAGGAATAATTGATGACTTCCCATCTGGAGTTAGAATAAATTTAGATTTGATTAACGGAGAACTTGCTCGTAGACAAAGAGGTTACGGCCGTGGGAAAAGAATGAGTATTGAACAAGATAAAATCGAAATTCTTTCAGGTATTAGAGAAGGAGTTTCTATTGGTTCTCCAATTTCTTTTCTAATACAAAATCAGGATTGGAAGAATTGGAAAGAAATAATGTCAACTAATTCTATTGATAAAACTCTAAAATATGTTGATGAAGCAAGCAAAGACAAATTTGGGGAAATAATATCAAATCCAAGACCTGGGCATGCTGATTTATCAGGAGCCATTAAATACAGATTTGATGATATTCGAAATGTTATTGAAAGAAGTAGTGCTAGAGAAACAGCAGTGAGAGTTGCAGTTGGGGCTTTTGCAAAACAGCTTTTAAGTTATTTTAAGATTAAAATATTTAGTTTTGTTTATAGAATTGGAAGTAGTGGCTTTAGTGAAGATTTAAATTATTATGATTTTAATGAAGATTTTTTAAAAGAGGCTGATGAATCTGAAGTTCGGTGTCCCGATAAAAATTTAACAGAAAAGATGAAGCAGGAAATAGATAGCGCTAAAGAAAATGGAGATACTCTTGGTGGTAAGTTTATTTTGTATGCAAAAAACGTACCAATAGGATTAGGTTCATATTCACAATGGGATAAAAGGTTTGATGCTAAAATTGTGTTTAACATTATGAGTATTCAGTCTGTAAAAGCTGTTGAAATTGGAAATGGGATAAGGTCATCAAAAAATTCTGGTATTAACTCACATGATGAAATTTTTTATGATAAGAAAAGAAGTTTTTACAGAAAAACAAATAATGCTGGAGGCATTGAAGGTGGCATATCAAACGGCGAGGACATAATAGTTGCCGTTTATGTTAAACCTATACCAACTACAATGAAAGGGCTTCATACAGTAAATTTAAAAACTAAGGAAAATGAATTAAGTTTTAAAGAAAGATCAGATATCTGTGCTGTTCCTGCCGCTTCAATAGTAGGTGAATCTATGCTTGCTATTACAATTGCTGATTTAATTGAAGAGAAGTTCGGCAAAGATAATTTAAGTGAGATGCTCGAAAATTTTAAAAATTATAAGAATTATATATCATGCTTATAAAAAATATATCTTTAATAGGCTTTATGGGTTCAGGCAAAACTACAGTTGGAAAACTCCTTGCAAATGAATTAGGGTTTTTATTTATAGATATTGACAAAATTATAGAATACACGACAGGTTTAGAAATTAAAGATATTTTTGAAAAATATGGCGAAGAATATTTTAGGGACATTGAAGAAAAAACAATAAAAAAAATTTATGCACAAAATAAAAAATGTGTATTTGCTTGTGGTGGTGGAGCTTTTATTAGGGCTGAAAATATAAAAATTATAAAAAAAAATAGCTTTGTTATTAATTTAAAAATTTCTGCTGATGAAGCATATAAAAGATTAAAACACTCAAATGACAGACCACTACTTTTTGATAAAGATGGCAGTTCAGAAAATTTAAGGCAAAAAATATATGAATTAATAAAGCAAAGAGAGAAAAGTTATAGTGAAAACTGTAATTATGAAGTATTGGTTGATAATAAATCTCCAGAAAATGTAAAAGAGGAAATACTTTTATATCTAAAAGATGAAATCACTGAAAAAGATATTATTTAAAAATAATGAATGAGATAAAAGTAAAGACTTTAAGTCGTGAATATAAGATATTAATGCAAAGGAATATATTAGACGAGATAAAACTCTCAGTCCAACCTGTTTTTAAAGATTTAACTAATATATTTGTTATAACAAATGAAAAGGTTTTTAGCTTATATGGAGAAAAATTAAAAAAAAGTCTTGAGAATGATTTTAAATCCAAATTTCTTATATTAAAGGATGGAGAAAAATATAAATCTATTGATACTTTAATAAAAATTTATGACTGGTTAATAGAAAATAATGCTCATCGCAATGATCTTTTAATAGCATTTGGTGGAGGAGTGATAGGTGATACAGCAGGGTTTGCTGCAGCTACTTTTAACAGAGGGATGCTACTTCTGCAATTTCCAACCACACTTGTTGCGCAGGTAGATAGCAGTATAGGTGGAAAAGTTGTAATTAACTTTGGAAACATAAAAAATGTTATAGGTAGCTTTTATCAGCCCCATCTAATTTTAGCTGACCCTAATTTCTTACTAACTTTAGAAGAAAAAGAGGTGATAAATGGCTTAGGTGAGATTGTGAAATACGGTCTTGTGTTTGATTTTACTTTGATTGAAAAAATCAAGAAAATGATTGGTAACAATGTTTATGATGATAGATTATACTCTCTTATCAAAAGTGCTGATTTTGATGAGATTATTTTTAAATGCGCTGAGATAAAGGCAGAAATTGTAGAGCAAGATGAGTTTGACATTGGACTAAGGCATTTATTAAATTTTGGGCATACAATAGGTCATGCTATTGAAGAGACATTTGGATTTAATAAGATAAGCCATGGCAAAGCTGTAGCGCTTGGAATTTTATGTGTGTTAGATATTTCAATCAAACTTGGTTATCTTAATAAAAATTTTAAAAAAGAAATTTTAGACTTATATCAGTTATTAAAACTGCCTATTAAAATACCTGATGTTGATGTGAACCTTCTTCTAGATGCTTTAAAATTTGACAAAAAATTTACTTCAAAAACTTCAAAGTTTATTCTTTTAGAAGATGTTAATAAACCTGTAATTGTTACAGATATAGATGAAACAATTATAAGGTATAGCATAATAAATAATATGAAATAGTTAATAATTTTTATTATATGTAAAATTTTTATAAAATTTAAAAAATGTATTAAATAATAAAATTAACTTACAAAAAATTAAAAATAAATACTAAAGGAATAAATGATGGAGAGTAAAAGAGTAATAATCATAAATGGTCCTAATTTAAATTTAACAGGGATAAGAGAAGAGAGCATATATGGGAATGAAACTTTTGAAGAATATTATAAGACTGAATTAATTAAAATTGCCGAAGATAAAAAAATAAAGTTAGATTATTTTCAATCAAATCATGAAGGGGATATCGTAGATAAGCTACATTCTTGCATAAATGAAAAAGATTATATTATTATTAATCCAGGTGCTTTGACCCATTATAGTTATTCTATCCATGATGCAATAAAGGCCTGCAAAATACCAACTATTGAAGTTCATATGTCAAATATATTTTCAAGAGAAGAATGGAGAAAAAAGTCTGTTATTTCTTCTGCCTCGATAGGCATTATAAGTGGATTTGACCTTCTTAGTTATAAATTAGCCTTACTATATATTTCTTTAAAGTAATAAACATTTAAAATTTAAGTTTGTAAGCATCTAAAATTCCATGGTAGCAGTAAAAACAAAACTTTAAGAGCTAGGATGAGTTACTTAAAGAAAACCATTTGAAGGCGAAGCGGGCATGGTTCCTCTTTTAAGAGGAGAGCGAGCCTGAAACTTGAGCAAGTTTTACCTTGCTGGGGAAAAACTTGCGTGTTTTCTTTAAGTAACTCATCCTAGCCAAATAATTTATCTTTATCATGGAATTTCAGACGCTTATTTAAGTTTTTAATATTTCTTTTCAAAGTTTATGCACATAAATAGCAAATAGTACCTAGTTGCTTTTACTAAGCAAGGACTAATAAGTTTAAAATATTTCATCCTTTTTAAGTAAAAAATATTTATATTCTTATTTAAAATTGATATTAATTTTTTATAAGTAATAATGTATTATGTTTGTTTAAATTTCATAAGGATCAAATTTTTATCTGATTGAGTAAAAATGAAGGCGCAACAATGGTAATAGAAAAAGTTAATTATGAACAAAGATTAAGAAGATTAAATAAAATAATTGTTAATTTTGAAAATTTCAAATCAGAAAATATATTAATATTTAAAGATGAAAATATTTATTATCTTACTGGATTTTATGGGAAAAACTCAGGATCTTCACTTCTTATAACTAATAGAAGGGGTTATTTATTTGTAAATTTTATTTATTATGAAGAAGCAAAAAATTCTGTTTGTAACCAAAATATAGAAATAATACTTTTAGACAATGATAAAAATGAAGAAATTATTGATATGCTAAATCAAAAAGCCATAAAAGATATTCTAATTGAGGCAAGTAGTATATCTTGTTCCAATTTTTTAAAACTTAGAGTCTTGCTAGAAAAAGAAAAAATAAAGTTTGGTTTTATAGATTACCCATTAAGCGAACTTAGAATTGTAAAAGATGAGTATGAGCTTAAAATAATTAGAGATTGCTGCCGTATAACTGAGAAAAGCTTTAAAGATATCTTAAAATATAATTATAAAGAGATAACATCAAAAAGTGAGTTAGAGTTAGCTCATGAGCTTGAAGGTTATTTAATTAAGAATGATGCTTATGGAAAGTCTTTTGACTTTATAATAGCAAATAATGAAAATTCATCTAAACCGCACTATTGTGCTAGTAATACCAAAATTAGAAATGGGGTATTACTGATGGATTTTGGAGCATATTATAAAAATTATTGTTCTGATATAACAAGAACTATTTTTATTGGCGATATATTAGAACATATTAATTTCAAAAAAGTTTTTGAAATTTATGAAATTGTAAAAGAAGCCCAATTTTTAGCAGAATCTCAATGTAGGCCAGGTATGATCTCAAGTGAACTTGATAACGCGGCAAGAAGTTTTATTGCAAAAAATGGCTATGGAGAAAGTTTTGGACATTCATTGGGTCATGGAGTAGGCTTAGAGGTACACGAACCCCCATTTATAAATTCTAAAAGTAATTTTGTATTGAGGGAAGGCATGGTTATAACTCTAGAGCCAGGGATATATATTGAAGGTTTGGGTGGTGTTAGAATTGAAGATATGGTTGAAATAACAAAAGATGGGTACAAAAACTTTTATAATTTAAAGAAAGAAAAAATTTTTATAGTCAATTAGTAAGATTATAATATAAATTAGGTTATAATTAACTTATTGAGCGTTAAAATAATTCGTAAATTATATAAAAAATATGCAAAAAACAAATTTATAATAATTTGCAAAATGATTAATAAAACAGATTCATAAAATGATATGACGATTCTTTGGAGAAGTACAATATATGGTTAGCACAAATGATTTAAAAAATGGTATGACAATTGAATATAATGGTGAACTTTTAGAAATTATTTATTTTCAGCATGTAAAACCTGGTAAAGGCGGTGCTTTTGTTAGAACAAAACTAAAAAATTTATTAACGGGTGCAATCTTTGAAAAAACTTTCAGAGCAGGTGAAAAAGTAGAGCAGGCTATACTTGAGACTAAAAAAATGCAATTTTTATATAAGGATGAAAACTATAATTTTATGGATAACCAAACTTACGAGCAGATTTCATTAAGTGAAGATCAAATTGGTGATAAAAAACAATATTTAATTGAAAATCTTGAGATCACAATGGTTTTTTATAAAGGTAAACCTATTTCTATTGAATTACCCACTTTTATAGATGCTAAAGTAATAAAGACGGAGCCAGGAGTTAAAGGAGATACTGTTAGCAACGTATTTAAACCAGCAGAGATTGAAACAGGGGCAAAAATCCAAGTTCCTTTATTTATAGAAGTCGGAGATGTCATTAGAATTGATACAAGGACTGGTAGTTACATAACAAGGGTGTAAAATGACTACAAAAAGAAGAAGAGCAAGAATAAAAGCAGTAATTCTCTTGTATCAAAGTGACTTGTTAAATAAAAATGTAAGTGAAATTATTAGTAATGAAATTATATTTAAAAAAAGAATTGACGATTTTACAATTAAGCTTGTTTATGGAGTTGAGAAAAGCAAGAATGAAATAGATGATATCATAAAAAAGACAGCTGAGAACTGGACTTTAGAAAGGATATCAATTATCGATAGAAATATCATTAGAATGGCTATTTATGAGATGATTTATGAGGATGATATACCTTTAAAAGTTTCCGTTGATGAAGCAATTGAAATAGCAAAGCTATTTGGGCAAAAAGATGATACTCCAAAGTTTGTGAATGGAATTCTTGGCAAGGTTTTAGTTGATATTGCAGCCAATAAAAAGAAAAATGTAAGTTGAAAATTATAAAAAAAGTTGCTTATTAAAAAACGTATTTTATTTTTATCAAAGGATCGGGGAACTTATGAATTCCAGGGAAAAATTTTTAGAATTTACAAATTTTAATACAAGTGTTCCAACAATCAAATGGGAATTTGGATATTGGGGTTCTACAATAAAAAGATGGTATAAAGAGGGCTTGCCTATAAAAAAATACCCAAAAGTTCCAATTAGTGTAATCAATACTACTTCTTCTTTATATACAACTGTTTGGAAGCATTTTTTGATGAAAGAAAAAACCCTTTTTGAGACAGTATATAATGAGCCGGAAAGAAACTTAGAAATTCCTGATGGTATTGGAGTACTAGGCGGAGGTATTTATTTCCCATCTCAAGGCTTTTGTCTTGATTATGATATTAAAGATTATTTTAATATGGACGCTCAACAAAATGTAGTTTGTGCAGAACATTTATGCTACCCGCAATTTAAACCTGAGAT
>Ga0255345_1000869_pt1 | contig 47740 bp, 60 predicted proteins | sample wastewater_treat_6_FD_192415 | JGI IMG/M metagenome (GOLD analysis project Ga0255345, IMG submission 192415) | Wastewater microbial communities from Lulu Island WWTP, Vancouver, Canada - plant20 | ecosystem: Engineered > WWTP > Wastewater > Unclassified | place: Canada: Vancouver, British...
AGTTTTATATCTTCTAGGCTTTCACCTCATCCATATACCGAAAGATATATGTTGTTTATACCTATAATTATTTATGCTAACCAGCTAAATTTTCTTGCTTTTTTAGCAAATTAATTTAATGTAAAGAATTATTATCAACCATTGTTAATACTTGCGATATGACAAAGGGGCCAGATTTATTAAAAATCGTAAAAAAATGTTATCCTAAAGACTACAAACATATAATTAAAGTATATGGTCCAGGATCAAAACATAATCGCGAAATAGTGTACAGATATTTAAATAATATTAAAGACATACCACGGCTTAATGGTAAACAATTAGTATTTCGCACATATTCATTGGGTTATAATTACGAAAAAATTGCTAAACAATTAAAAAATACAACGAATACCAAAAAAATTTTAAAATGTCTTATTAATCATGATTCTAGTTTTAAACACAACCATTGTACCAAAATTTTAAAATTATATTTTCCAGAAATAATAGAAGAATTAAATTCAATATATAGTACAGAACTTTCTTTAAGTGAACGTGTATTTTTATATATTAATGATATGACGAATCCGCCACTATGTAATTTTTGCAAACAAAAAAGATGTAGATGGACTAATGCATATACGACAGGATATGGTAATTTTTGTGGAAAATCGTGCCAGTCGAAATTTTATAGTATAGAAAGATTTTTAAAGGGAGATGAGATTAAGTTAGACGAATGGAAAAAATATTGTAAAACATGTAGGCGTTATACAAATTATATATCGCAATAATATAGATTTAATAGATCCAGATAAAAAAAGAGGGAGAGGATACGATTTAGATCATATTATCCCATTATCATACGGGTTTTTAAATAATATAGGCGTTGAACATATTTGTCATCCTTTAAATTTACAACTTTTACAATTCTTCTAGCTGAGAAAGCTAGGATGGCTTTAGCCACCTAGATGAATCAGCTACATATTATTATACTACATCATCCTTGGTTTGCAATGTATTTTTTAATTGTTTCTGGGCTTGCATTACCAAATAGAAAATATTTTTTGTGTTTTTTAGCTAAAAATGTATCTGTTTGCATAAATAATTATAGTCACAACGATAATGAAATCAATTAAGATCAAATTAAAACACTCTAATCCGATTAAGCTTAATAAGCTTCAATCTACACTCTCCATCCTTCAAGAACTGGCTCCTATATACTTACAGGATAAATTAACCCAGCTAGAGACTAAAAGCTTCCAATCAGCTAAATCTAAAGACGTCTATGCTAAATATAGAACACTTTATCCACAAATCAACTCTGGTATACTTCAAGCTTTCTTAATTAATTTAGATCGAGCTGTTAAAAGCTATATAGCTTGGTGCAAAAAGAAAAAGAAGCTAGTTACGTTCCCAAAGAATATTAAAGCTTTCATCCCGCTTAGAAATGATATGTTCCATTTTGAATATAATAAGGAATCTAAAAGCTTCGATGCTTGGTTTAAATTTCTCCGCACTTATTTTCCATTAAAGCTATGCAAATATCATCTTAAAGCTCTGGCTGACTTTGAATCTGTATCAGATAGCTCTATTATAGAGCATAAAGGTGAGTTATATTTAAGATTAGTATTTAAGACTAAAGAGCAAAGCTTTTCTACTAATAATACCTTAGGTATCGACTTAGGCATAGCTAAGCCAATTGTTTGCTCGGATGGTAAACAATTTGGCTCTGGTGCGTTCATTAAGCATAAAAAGCTTGAATTCGGTAAGAAAAGAGCTAAGAATCAAAAGCTTAAAGATCAAATCACTTTAAAACAATCTAATTGGACGAACGATTTAAATCATAAACTTTCTAGGGAGTTAGTTGATTACTGTCTGCTTCAAAACATAAACGTTTTAGGTTTAGAAGCATTAAAGGGTGGTCATTTAGCAAACAAGAAATTCAGAAGGTATAATTGGGCTTTTAAAGATCTAATAAACAAGATCCAATACAAAGCTCAGAATGCTGGACTGAAAGTCGTTGGTGTTGATCCAGCTTATACATCGCAAAGGTGTCATAAGTGCGGTGATATATCGAGAGATAACAGGCAAAGTCAGTCATTATATCGTTGTGGCAAATGCTTTAATACTGCTAATGCCGACATTAACGCAGCTAAAAACATTCAATATCTTACGGTGTTGAATGGGTCTCAATGTGAATCAGACCAGAGTAAAAGCTTTAAACTCGAAGCTAGCGTAGCTTTAGCTACCTAGTAGTTCACCTAGTACAGAAAATAAATCTAAAGGTACCTCTATTGTTGATAAATCAATTATATCTAATATAATAAACAAAATAAAGAAACATGAACAGAAAACTAGAAATACAAAATGAAATAGATGCAATCTCTGCTGAAATCGGACATTTAGAGATAATGCAATTCACTAAGAAAATTCTCTTAAATCGTTTATATGGGTCCTTTGCAAACAAATATAGTCCGTTTTGTGATGTTGACATTGCGTCTAGTATTACATTAACCGGACAAGCGGTTGTTAAACAAGCGGCGGAAATAGGGAATAAATACGCATCATTGATTGGTGTTAATAATGATATTAATATATACTCCGACACCGATTCGGTTGATGGATCCACATTGATTAGAACTAATATAGGGATTTTACCCATAAAAATATTATTTGATAAATTTTCAAAAAAATCCAAGATAAAAACCGAAAGTTATGGTCATGAAATGATAGACGTATTAAATTTAGAATGCCTTACACTCAAAGACAATAAAATAAAAATGGGGAAAATTAAAAGACTAATCAGACATAAAACAAATAAAAAAATGTATAAAATACGGGTGAACGGAAAAGAAATTATAACAACTGAAGATCATGGTATAATGGTACAACGTGACGGGAACTTAATAAGAATTTCCCCCAAAGAAATTAAAAAAGGAGATTTAATGGTAAATGTTATATAAAGACACCGGGTCGGATTATTTAAATGATCCCCAAAACGTAACAGACAAATGTAAAAAATTTTTAGGTTATAAAATATGAAATATGAATTATCTCCAATTGAATCGATCGAAGTCGTTAATGACCGTTTTGATTATGTATATGATATAGAAATGGATGACACCACAGATCATGTTTTTTTTGGTAACGATATATTAGTACATAATAGTTGCTTTTTTTCATTCAAAGACATATTAGAAAAAAAGAACATCAGTTTAACAGAACCTGACCGGCCAACAAAGATAACCAAAGAAGCATATAATGAAATTACCACATTTGGGGAACATTTAAATTCTGAAATAACCGAATGGGCTAAAAACACACTAAACACTAAAGACAGCCGTTTTGTATTTAAACGGGAAGCGATTTGTGATGCGGCAATATTCTTTGAAACTAAAAAGAGATATATTTTAAATATTTTGGATGAAGAAGGAATATCTTGCAATAAGATTAAATATACTGGTGTTGAAGTCGCATCAACAAGTACACCCACTAAGGTTAAACTATTAATTAAAAATATAATTAAAACAATACTAAGAACAAAGGATTACAAATCTACACAAAATGCATATAGAGATGCATTTGACAAATTTCAGAAATTAAAAATTGAAGAAATTGCATTTCCTCGAGGAATTAAGAACCTAGAAAAATATGCCGCATTGGCAACAGGGTTTATAGTAGGAAAGGGGACACCGATACATTGTAAAGCTGCCATATATTATAACAAGTTGATAAAAGATTTATTAATCGATAATAAATTTGAAGCAATAACATCGGGTGATAAAATAAAATTCTTTTATGTAGATAAAAATAAATATGGTATAGATGTAATAGGGTTTATACAAAATTACCCAACAGAATTTGATTTAAAGGCAAATTATGAATTAATGTTTGAGAAAACAGTATTTGCATCAATAAAAAGGTTATATGATGCTTTAAATTGGCGTGTAGTTAATTTAAAAGAAGAACCGGTAAATGATTTGCTTTTATTATTAAGTTGACAATTAATGAAAGTGATATAAAATAATAAGAAGGAGAATAATTATGTCAAAAGAACAAGAAAATAATGGTGGAAAACAAATTGTTACATTCCTAGATTTAGTAGGAAGAACAATTATTGGAGAATTAGTCACCGATTCAGATCAACAAAAAGAAGGGTTTTTAGTTGTTAAAAATCCTGCTATTATGAACGTTGTACCTAATCCTCAAACAAATCAAATGGCATTACAATTGTTCCCTGTATTCTTTAAGGAATTTCAGGCTGATCGTAATGAAGATTCTATTTGGTATTACAATAAAAACAACATTGTGGAAAGCAATAATGTTATATTAGACTTTAAGTTACAAGCTCAATACACAAATATGTTTAGTAGAATAATTGTACCAGATAAGACAATTGCAACACCTAACAAAAACAATAATGTTGTAAAACTTTTTGATGAATAATTATGGCAAAAAAATCTAACCCCGATATTGACTTTTCATCCTTTTTTAAGGATTTAGATAAAATGAACCCTGAAGCAACAATGCTATCAGAGAACGCTTTATCTGTCGTGAATGACTGGATTGATACTGGAAGTTTAGCATTAAATGCTATTTGTTCTGGTTCTTTATTTAATGGCATTCCAATGGGCAGAATAACAGGGTTTTCCGGTCCGAGCGGTTGCGGCAAAACATTGATCATGATGAAAATTATGGCTAACGCCCAAAAGAAAGGAATGATACCTGTCATATGGGATTCAGAAGCAGCAGCAGATAGGGTTGTTGCTGAAAATCTTGGTTGCGATGTTAATTCGATAAAATACTGTCCAGTAGAAACCGTTGAAGACTGCAGAAATCAAATGGTTACATTTTTAGATAAAGTAATTGCGGATCCCACATTACATGGAAAATTCATTATCGGGTTAGATAGCCTAGGTAATTTAGCAAGTTCAAAAGAAATTGAAGATGCACGAGCGGGCAAAACGGCATCAGATATGGGTTTAAGAGCGAAGGTTATTAAAAGTATGATGCGCACATTAACATATAAATGTGCCCGCGCCAATGTGCCTATGGTGTTTTCGAATCATACGTATGCAGACCCTTCCTCTATGTTTCCATCATTGGTTAAAAACCAATCAGGTGGCTCTGGACCATTATATCTTGCTAGTCTATTAGTGCAAATGAGCGTTAGACAAGAAAAAGGCGAAAAAGACGATGAAGACCTTTTACCAAATGCAAATAAGGTATCTGGAGTAACATTATCTGCAATGACCGTTAAAAACAGGTTTATTCCCCCATTCCTTAAAACGGAATTATATTTAAGTTTCCTTAAAGGATTATCTAAATATACAGGCCTTAAGGATTTGGCGGTTGGTTTTGGTGTTATTGAACAATCCGGATCTACATATTCTTTTAAAGGTGAAAAAATAGGTTATGCATCTAAATGGGAAAATGATGTAGATTTTTGGGAACAAAAATGTATTCCGGAACTAGAAAAGACAATAAAATCAAAATTGAAATATAGTGACGAGAAAACAATTCAACCCCCAGATGATGAATGAGCAAGACCAAACAATACCAATCTCCAATCGATTGGAAATTGTTCGAATCGGTTGTAATATATAATGCTATTGTATCGGAAACATATTTAGCCAGTATTGTTGACGTTATAAACCCTGAATTTTTTAATAATACCGATATTAAATTGATAGTTGGGGTAATTTGTAATTTTTATAAACAATATAATAAAGCGCCTAATAACACAGAAATAAAACTTCGTTTAGTCGAACCTGAACACAAAGAGGCATTTAAAAGAGTATTATTAAGCTTTTCTGATTTAGATAAACAATATAACATTGATGAATTATTAAAAAATACAGAACGTTTTTTTCGCGAACGTGCGGTACAACAAGCATTATTAAATACAGCAGAAAGCTTTTCAAAAAATACAGTTGACATCGGACAAGCATATGAAATGTTTTCATCTGCTTGTAATTTAAGTATTGTCGATAATTTAGGGTGTGATTATTTTGGTAATCCTGATAGTCATATTAATGATCTTTTAGTTACTAATAATTATATTTCTACCGGGTTTCAATGGCTTGATAAACGAATCGGTGGTGGCTTACTTGAAACTGGTAGAGCATTATATGTAGTCAGCGGTGCAACAAATAGTGGTAAAAGTATAGTATTGGGAAATATCGCAACTAATATTATTGGACAAGGAAAAAATGTCATTATTGTTACAATGGAAATGTCTGAATCCGTTTATGCAAAAAGAATCAGTAGTCAATTATCAAAAATACCTTTATCAACTATTGCTTTGCGTACAGATGAATTAAAGAATTTTATTAATGATTACAAATCGAGAATTTCGTCTAAATTGTTCATTAAAGAATATGCACCTAAAGAAGTAACTGTAAATCATATTAGAGCATATATACAACAATTAATCAACAAAAAACATATTAAACCAGATGTAATTATTATTGATTATATCAATTTAATACAACCAACAGTTATAACTGGACATAGTTATACAGATATTAAATTAGTAACTGAACAACTTAGAGCATTGAGTTATATTTTTGAATGTCCGGTAGTTAGTGCAACACAATTGAACCGTGAAGGATATGATCAGGCAGACCCCGGATTAGATACAACTAGTGAATCTATGGGCCTTGCTCATACGGCAGATGTAATGTTTGCTGTATGGAGTAACGAAACAGATAAAGATTTAGGTATAATACATTTAGGAATGCAAAAGAATCGATTCGGACCAAATTTCGGTACAAAGGCTTTACGGATTGATTATGATACATTATATATGTTCCAAACGAATGACGATGAAGTAAGCAATAAAGACGTTGCCGAAGCAGATAAAGCAATAGAAAATATAATAAACGATATAAATATGTTCAATAACGGATTAACGACAACTATAGCACCAATAGGAGTATAAAAATGGAAAGATATTATTTATTTACAGATCGTGATTTAGATGGAGTTATATCATACTTAGTTTTTTCTTGGTTTCATCCCGACGCCGAAATATCTACAACAGCAACGACAGTAACAAGATTTCGCGATGAATATCTTAAATTTATATCTGAATACTACCCTGAACATTTTAACAAAGTAGTAATTTTAGATTTAGATGTAAGTGAACATAAAGATTTAATAGATACAAAAAACCATCTTATCATTGATCATCATAAAACTCATATTGACAATGGAAACTATAAAGAAGCAAAGGCACTATTAAAAGAATACGGGTCGACTTGTAAATTGTTGTATAAAATATTTTCAACATTAAAGCCCGAAATAAACATTACAAAGGATCAAAAACATTTAGTTTTACTAGGCCATGATTACGATAGTTATGCTCTTGAGTTACAACAATCAAAATTACTTAACATTTTGTATTGGAATACACAAAACAGATTTAATGTTTTTATGAGAGACTTTTATAAGGGATTTAAAGGGTTTAATATACAACAAAAAAATATTATAAAACAATATTTGGTAAAATTATCAGAATTATTATCATCACTAGATATTTATAAACTTGAAAAAAAGGTACAAGGAAAACCGCGTAAAATATTAAGTACCTTTGCATCAGAGGCAATTAATGAGGTTGCCGATCATTTATTGAATAAAGGTGCCGATATAGCAATTGTGGTAAATATAAATACAAAGAGAGTAAGTTTCAGGAGAAATAAAGACATTAAAGATATTAGTCTTATAGAATTCGGAAAAGAAGTATGCGGCACCGGTGGCGGACATGAATACGCAGCTGGCGGTTCAATTACTAATCAATTCATGGAATTTACAAAACAATTAACACCATATGAATGAAAGTAACGAATATGTATTACCAATCGATGTATCGATGGTATGTCATCAAACAGGATTTGAGCAATTAGGGGATAAGGATTTAGATGAATGTTTTTTATATTTTGGATCCTTTTTATCAATGATACAAAATAAAAAAGTAAGTCAAACCAATTACTTATTATTTTTAATAGAAAAACCAGAATTAAGAGAAATTTTAATGCAAATGACCGGGATAGAAACATTTCAACAATTAATTAAAGAAACGGCAATACGATATCCTCTTTTATATAAATCGAAAATTGTAAATCGTGGAATTAAAAAATGGAAAAAATTAGCAAAGAGATAGAAGATATTTATAATCAACATTTAGCTATATCTAGAAAATCTCGAAACAAACCATTTCAAATAAGAAAAGATTTTAGTAAATTTGAATTTTCAAATGATTTCCATAAATGGAAAATATTAGAGCATTTTTTCAAAAAATTTCCTAATGTGGATAAAGTTCTTTATTTTAAAGCACCATATGAATTATGGAAAGATAAAGAATATTTTCCAGTAGATTTTTATATCAAACCCGGGGCAATTAAAGCATATACAACTTACAAAACACAATTACAACAACAAAACCCCGATTTAGATGAATCTCTTGAATACATAAAAAAGTCATTATTGTTTATCGGAAGATATTGTGAAGAAAATAAAATAAGTATTAATGATTATATATCAAATAAGATAGGATCAACATATACATGGATGAAACATATTCGTAATGGAAGTATTTCTCCGTACGTCATTTTTGGGTTCAATTATATTGATGACATCATGTCTAATACACCAATGGACGAAAGATCATTATTATTAGGTGAATTTGCAAACAAATTTTATCATTTTAAAGAAAAATATAATAAATCTAAATTAGCAAAACAATTAGTAACAATAGGATTAAATAGGATAAAAAATAAATTAAATTCAGTTGACAAAAAATAATTCTATATTAATATTATATTGAAATAAACATAAACCAACTATAAGGAGTACATAATGAAATACAATACAAGAAGCATGTTTGATAGCATTAAAAAGTCGCTACAAGAAACAGATAAAAATCAAAATTCAAAATTTAGTGATTTTTTGAGACTTACCAGTGGAAATACATATACCGTTCGACTATTACCTAATGTTAATAGCCCGGAAAATACATTTTTCCATTATTATCACTATGGGTGGAATAGCACTAGCACTGGACAATATGTTGAAGTTTTGTCCCCTAAAACTTGGGGTGATCCAGATCCGATTGAAGTAGAACGTATTAAATTATATCGTAATAAATCTGATACTCATGCTATTGAGCTTGCCAAGTTAATTTCTACTAAAGAAAAATGGTTGGTTAACGTATATGTAATCGATGACCCTGTCAATCCTGATAATAATGGAACGGTAAAGGTTTTAAGATACGGTGCCCAATTAGGGAAAATTATTACTGCGGCAATCGATGGTGATGATGCAGATGATTTAGGACCGGCAATTTTTGATCTTTCTGAAAATGGCTGCAACTTGAGAATCAAGGTAGAAAGTACCAAGGAAGGTAAGGATACTAGAGCATTTGTAAATTATACTTCTAGTAGATTTTCTAGACCGGCTGCAATTCCTAATATGACGGCGGAAAAAACTAAAGAAGTGCTAAATAGTGTTCATGATTTAACTTCATATTTTGGGCGTAAATCACCTAGTGAATTAAAAGAGATTTTGGCAGTACATTTATATGGTCGTGATGAAACAAATGTTTCGGAAGATAAACCAAAAATAAAGATTGATTCTAAAGTAGATGTTGAATCTGAATCCGATGATTCACAGACTGAATCTAAAGATGAACCGACTAAAAAAGAGTCTACTGGACTAGATATTGAAAGTGATGATAAAATTAAAGCACTTCTTGCGGGTTTAGATTAACTTATAAATTAGAAAGGAATATATAATATGCCAAGACTTAAAAAAGTTGAAGATTTGCCAGACGTCCAAAATTATACAGATAATATAATCAAAAAACGAATTAAGAAAGTAGGAATTCGCAAGGTAATGTTACCTTGTAAGGTTGAACGAAAAGATGGTTCATATAATAATTGCGTAACAAACATTTCAGTATATTCAGATTTAAATGAACATACTAAGGGCGTTAACATGTCACGTTATCGAATTATTCTTGAAGATGCATTTGTAAATAAAGACTTAAATCTAAGAAGAGCTATTCGTGATACATTAGGTGAAATTGCCACTAAACTTGAAGGAAGAGACGCTTATCTAAAAGTCAGTTTTGATTATTTCTTAACTAGATATGCGCCTGTCACTCGCACGCCAAGTTTACAAAATTATAGATGTACACTTGAAGGAAGATTGGTTAACGGTGAACAAAAGTTCTATATGACAGTTAAAGTTCCATATACTAGTCTCTGCCCATGTAGTAAAGAAATTAGTGATTACAATGCACATAATCAACGTAGTTATGGTGAAGTAACGGTTGAACTTATCGAAGGTAAAACTTGTTGGATTGAAGACATAATTGAATTAGTTGAAAAATCAGGTGCAGCACCGATTATTAATATTCTAAAACGTCCCGATGAAGCATATCAAACCGAATTAATGTATGAAAATCCTGTATTCGTAGAAGACATGGCGCGTAAAATTTCATTGCTTCTTGATGAATGGTTAGATAATACAATTAAAGATTATGTATTTGTAACTAATCACGAAGAAAGTATTCATACTCATAATGCAGTTAGTGTAATTAGTGCCGGTAGAAACTTAACATAATGAGAAACATAGACGACATAATTGATAGTAGTGATTCTGCTGCAGCTGCTTTTTTTGCAGCAGAATTAGCTTCTGGTTTAAAATACGTAGATAAACAAACTACTAATAGACCGTCACAACAACCACAAGCAAACCGGTTAAATCCACAGGAATTTTTAAGAAACATTCCTCAACCACAAAGATTACCCACACCACCAAGTCACCATAATGATAATGTGGCTCGAGGCATAATAGAATCTAAACCTATAAATGAATTGTTAATTCCTGTTCCTCAACCACCGACACCTATTGTTTCAGAACAGCCTAAATCTCAAAATAATACTACGGCAGTACAATTAGAACTTCCACTTAATATTCATGAAAAGAAACCACCCACAAACATATCTGAATGGTTTGGGCATTTGGACAATAAATTAGACGAATTGGAAATAAAAAATAGGATAGAAATTGGTAAGATTTATAGGCTTATTAGTGAAATAAACGCAAAATTAGACGAATTGACAAGTAATAGAATTGATTGATCAATATGAAACCTATATCTAACCATAAACCTCAAGTTGAACCGCGTAAAAACAATGAAATATCCGGGTTATTACATGAAATAAAATCGTTAGAAGACCGTGTAAATAAGTTAAATATAATGTATAATGATTTGAGAAAAATAACAGAAGATTTAAAAAAGAAATTATTGTCAAATTATCAACAAATAACCCGTATAAAACGAGCGAACAGAAATGCAAATTAAATTAGATCGCATTGCCTTTATTAATGAATTTTTAATGCCTCTTAATAAAATAGTTGGAGACGATGATATTAATAAAGGGTGTATAATTGATATTACTAATCAATCTGCTAGCAGTATTTGCAATACTAAAGATAATTCCATCATATTATATGCCAACATGAATATTTCTACGGGATTAGATGAAAAAGGGGAAACACATTTAAACATATTTGATATACGTAAATTTATAAGATTATTAGAATGTATACAAGAAAAGGAAGTCATATTAAAAATTAACAGTAACAATTTAACATATAAATCTAATAATATAAATTTTAAATTTCATTTAATGGATGACGGGGTAATAAGAAAATCGCCTATAAATGTTGCCAAAATATCTAATTTAACATTCCAAAATGAATTTTCAATGTCTAAATCGAAATTAGATGAACTTATGAGGGTTTCTGGATTTGCAGAAGATTCGAATAAATTGTATTTATCATGTGTCAATAATGGAATTAGGGGAGAATTAACAGACAAAACCAAGCCTAATATAGATAACGTTGATATACAAATTGCAGAATCATATATTGGTAATAATTTCAATAATATACCTATAAGTCTAGATGTATTTAGAAAATTATCAGGTATTAAATTTGACTTAATTAATATAAAAGTTAATGTTGAAACAAAAATATTATTAATGGAACTTATCAGTAATAATTGTGTTTTAAAATATGTAGCATCAGCATTAGTTAAATAATAAAAAGGAGAATAAAAATGGCTAATAATATTAGGACTCAAGGATACTTTATTAAACGTTTACGTGATTCTGGATACATTGTAGACAGAATATTTAGTAATTATAATCAAGCAGATTCACGGGCATGGACGGTTATTATTGATCCAGGTGGGGCAAGTATTTTCTGTACTTGTTATATTAATGAACATTATGAAAATGGCCCTCAATTAGGTAGTAGTACATTCGAACTATTTGATGGTGATAAATTTATTCCCGGGCGATATAAGATTAGAACTAGCTCATTTGAAGTATTAGTTGAACAATTAGTTAAATGGGGAATTAATAATAAAGCACCTAATTACGGTAAAAAAACTATAAAAGATTCTTCAGATAAATAAAAGTTTATTAAAGTTTCTTTATCAATTTTTGGGTAAATAATTACATGAAGAATGATAATAAAAAATCAAAACACGACGAAATTGATAAAATAACAGAAAAATTGCTGCAAGAATTATCAAATAGTAGTGTAATTAAACATATTTCTGAAGAAGAAACTAAAAAAATGATTTTGATGAAAGAGGGTCAAAAAGACATAGAGTCTCTTCCCCCTTTATTATCTGAATATTTAAAAAATTATATTATTGTTGCACATGATCTATTAGGAAATGAAGTAATTATGTCATATGCAACAAGTAAAAACGATATTAATGCGGTGCAAAAATTATTTTATGACACGTTTATTAAAATGATAGCGCCTCACCGCTCTTAATAGTATTAAGCATTTGTTGGTCCAACTATTCTTGTTGATTCCATGGCCAAGTTGACAGGCGGTACACCTGGGCATACACACGGCACTATACAAGTATTTGGGATAGGTGTCCGGACGGGTTTAGCGGGCATTTGTACATTTTCATTAACATGTGCAGCAACTGCATCTTCTCTAACCCCAACACTAGTATCATATAAATCTAGTGGTACATTTTTAAAATAGTGAAAATGCTGTACTTGGGGCATAAAATGTGTATGTAAATTTAACCAAGACATTAATATTGCTATATTAGCATTAATCACTGCAATTGCAGCATTTGTTGAAGCTGCCAAGGGAAAATCAATTGCCCCGGCAAGTGGTGGAACAGGAACCAACGCTATAGGTATACAAGGTGTTAAACCGGACGTAGAACATTTTAAACTATCCGCACATTCAGTTGTTTGAAATTCTACAGGTGCTGTTATATGATGGACATATAATTCTCCTTCAATTGCGGCTCCTCCATTTACAACTAATTGTCTTGTAACACCCAAACCCCCATTAATAACAGCTTGGCCATAATCAGTGGGGTTAAGAGATATATTTTCGCCATATAATGCAGTTCTTTGTTTACCATCAATTAATACTTCACCTTTAGAACTTACATTAACCTGTTCACCTGCAATTGAAATTATACCGCCATATACATCTATATTTCCCATTGTTTTAATTTGCACACCGCCACCACCAACTAATAATCTATATTGGTTACTAGCTGTTACATGATAATCACCACCAGGTAAATGGTCGACATCAACACTTTCAACAATTGGCGCGGGCTTCATATATTCATATGTACCTTCAGGGTCTACCGCAACGCCCGCTACTCGAATTTTTCCAACGGGGTCCTTTCTCCAACCTATAAAGTCATTAAATATTTGTCCAATTGTTTCTGTTTTGTTACCATGTATAGTTACAATTTCGTTGCCACCATTACCCAATAATCGTTGTAATGGAAACAATTCAAGTTGTTTGCTAGCTATATACCCAGCTAATCCCTGTTTAAGCCCATCTGCAGCCCATCCACCGTCTTGTGTACTAGGGCTCAATCCAGTACCACAACATGTTTTGCATGGCAGCACCCATTTAGTTCCACATGCACCCGTTTTATCCTCTATAAGGTGTACTCCAGGAACTATAATATTAGGAGAACATAGAAGAGGTACAAGATTATCTTTTATATTAAATACTATACGATATATTTTTCCAGCACAACAAGTTGGACAGGGGGCTGGACCACCCGCCTTTGTTTGTAATGGCGAAACACCTGTTTTATTTTCATATGTTTTTCCACATGTTCCGTTATCATCTGCAACAGCAGCTGTGCGTTTAATTTCAAATAATCTTTTTCTATCATGTATATCTTTTAGTATATCATATATTTGTTTTACTACATTTTTATCAAATCTACCAATAGTTCTAAAATGATCTCCACCTATAATTTGGTCTACATGATCTTGAACAAATATACTTTGATTTTTTTTAACTGTTAAAAATTGATCACCAATTACCAATTTTTGATCGTTGCCTACTGCCAATTGCGATGTAGTATAATTATTAAACTCTAAAAAGGATCCAGAATAATGAGTAAACTTCATTATTTCACGAAGGTCTGTATCAATTAATTCAATAGTATGCTTATTACTATTAAATACTGTTTTAGATCTAAATGTTTTTGTATCAGTATTTAAAAAACCACCATCTTCCACATTGACATTTTCAAAGCTCTGTGGATAATCAGGAGATGCAAAGTCTTCTAATTCTTCACCCGTATTTTGATTTAATGTATATATTCTTTTCCAATCTTCTTCACCCGCCGCGCTTGCAAAATATACAGGATATTTAGGATCACCATCTTGAAAGAAAAGCCAAACATGAGCACCAACATTAGGTATCGTAAATAATCCCCTAGCTAAATTACTATATGCGCTCGGTTTATATTGATGCGAATGTGGATTAACAAATCTATTACCTACATTATTAACTTCAGAAAAAGCATCAGGATAAGAATCTTTAAAGATTTCAGATGGTCGTTTTCCTTCAATATAAAAATCATCTTTCCAATAGTTACTATCAGATGAAGTGCCTTTTCGGTCTAATGCGAAATATCGAGCAGATGCATTTCCTCCAAATAGTGGTATCGCACATTCAGCCCAAGGTAAAATTCGTTTTAATTCTGGAATAATCTTATCTAAATCCTCAGCATTTGTTTTATCAGGAAAAATAAAATTTTTATCTAATTTATCCTTATTCCAATTTTCATAAACAGTCACACTAACATGTGGAACCCAGATTTTACAGCGCCCTCTTTTTTCAGGGTCTGTGTTCATTATAACTATTCCTAAATAATTTCCTAAATATTTTTTCATAAATATATACTTTATAATATTGGGGGTTTAACTAATTCTGTTTCTGGTATTAAATGTTTATCATCTATATAATTTGTTACAGTATTAGTTATTTTATTACCCAATAAATCAGCATTAAATTGCCCAGAATTTAATTTTTTCCGTGGATATGTTCCTTCTACTTCTAGACCAATATTTACATCCCAATCGTATATATTCACCTCAGTACCGCGGTAACCCCATCGTCCCATAGCAAAGTCTGTGGCAATTGGGGCGGGATCGCTACTACTTTCTGGTGCAGCTCTTTCATATATTGACCATTGTTGAACAACGTTTTTCGTCATAATTGCCGAATATAATGTTTCACGCCCATCAGATTTGACATTATTATAAAGCTGATACATATGATTAACTAACTGACATGCATCAACTAAATATGCAAACAAAGCATCTGCAACAGGCATTTTAATGGGATCTATATAATCCGATGGATGGTATATATCATTTACATATAATAATCCATGTGATTCACGCGGATCTCTATTTCCTATATACCATAATCCTGTTCCAGGTTCAGTTGTTAAATCAATTTCCGATGCCATACAATCATGCATTAATGAATTTAATTTAGTCCATGAGATATTAATTTCATCGGGTTCTTCAGAAATCATTCTTTCTCTAATAATTTCTCGCAATATATGTGCATTTGGATATGCAAAAGTACAATAAGGTGTAATTAAATTACTTTGTGTTGTTGTGGGAAGTTTCCAATTATGTACATCTACTGCATTAGTATCAGAATTATATGTTATAACATTTTCACCCATATGTTCTGATACTGGTTTAAATAATAACAAATTCTGTATTTTTTCATCTATCTTGGGGTGTATATATCTCAAATGATGTATCCATTTACGTGTTTCTGGTGGATATTTTGCTGTTGTTACCCCTGCTACAGGAGTACACGGTCTATCATAACCATTTGCAGGCGCACCTATTTTAACAGTATCTAATTGAGCATTAACTATTGCATCAGTAAGAGGATTTGAAATTACAGGCATAGATATTTCAAATACATCCTCCACTTCTTTTATTTCTATGTCCATTAAAAGATCTGGTGTTACAGCAATTTTATCCGTTTTATGTGTTCTTCCACCAATTGTAATTGGGCTATCAATAATTTTTTCTTCAACTGTATCATAGTTGTAACGTTCTAAATAAATGGTTCTATATGGTAGTCCACCAATATAAAACTCATTATGTATTTTATGTATTTGTGATAAAATACTGTGTTCCCAATTTACAAAGCACTTTGCACCTTGAAGATCTATAGAATCAACCATATTAATATAATTATATGGGTCCATTATTTCATCATTCCATTTTTTACTTTCATTTGGATGAAAAACAAATATAGATGCATCTACTATACCCCTATCAATAATTTTATCAGGTATATCAGTAGTGGGGTTTAAGAATTTAAGAGTTTTACCCTCTTTTCCTTCTGGTATACCGGGTGGTAATGGAAACATTGCTGTAAATAGTAAACTCATGTTATTAAATCCTCATTGGGTGGTGTTTTAAATTCGTCATATGCATGTAATTTAACCATTATTAACTTATTAGTATATTTATCGTGAACAAATTCATGTGCAACTCTAACAACGTACCATTGTCCGCATATTTTCCAATCAAAATCATTATCAGAATAACCAATTCTATCAATGCCAATAAACATCCCGGCGATTCTATGTGTACTACCATACATTTTTATACCGATTGCTTGATTTAAAAATAAATTAGCAAAAGCTGTTTCATTTCTTCCGCTGTTTAATCGTGTTATTGAATCATCTATTACATTCAAATTGCTTGATAAATCATACCTAGGGTCAATTGCTATTTGATCTTTTTTTGTTTTGTTCAATGTATATAAAAGATAATTACCCTTTATATAATCTAAACGCTGTGATTTTATAAAATCTTCTCGAATATTTTCAATTTCATTTGTCTCAACGTTCATAATAAATTGATTATTTCTATGCCAATGTGTATGTACAGGTTTAGTAACCATTGCGATGGAGTTATCTATTCCAGCCATATCAATGAATTGGTAGTCTGTTATAAATCCCCATTCATTGGCTTTTATATCTATGTCAAGGCTATTTGCTTCAATTAATGGTGCTTTCCATGGAGAAATTATGGTCCCGTCTGAATAATTTGATTCTAATATGTTTGTTACACTATATTTAAGATCGGCAGTTTGTTCAAAAAATATGTGTTCTTTTTGATAAATACCTGGATCGCCTTTACCCGCAAGCATAAATATTTTCCAATACGGTTCTAATTTATATTTGCGAGTCCATCTATCTCTACTAAATCTACATTGGTCAAATTTTTCTTTGTCTACATGTTTTTTTAAAATATATTCAATTGCTTCCCAAACAGATTCATTTGCTTTAGTTGTATAAAAAATCCGACTTCCACCCCAATCCCAATATTCAAAATCAATATAATCTCCAAATCCTGCATCATATAATAATGAGGCTATTGCTTCACCCGTATACATTGAACGTTCTAAATCGGACGCATGAGTCGTAGGCTCTTTAGGTATGGGAGATATAAATCTTGTTCCAGTTGCAGTACTCCATTGTATTTTTCTTTCTCTTAATAATTGATAATTTTTATCCCAAAAATAATATTTACGAACTTTATGTTTTGCAGAACCCCCCAAATCCTCTTTGTCATATATTACATATATGTTTTCGAATTCCCAAACTTCTGGTGGTAAATCTGTTTCATTTGTAAGTGGTTTTAATCCAAATCTAATTTCATCTCTACCATCATTTCTAAAGGTCCACGTAGGAATTTCAGAATCTTGTGGTTCACGTTGTAATCCTTCAAATCTTTCTTCTAAAACAATATATCCTCTATTAAATGCTGTAAAACAATCTTCTTCATAATACATTTCTCGAACATTAGCAGGATCAATCCATTTATCATAACCTTGTCCCATATCTAATATTTGAATTTTATATTCCCATTCTTGTCTACCTTCAAGTTTATTTTGATCTGTTGATATTTGTTCTTTACCAAGTGGGGGTATTTGTTGGTTCCCTTCACCACCCTCATTAGAACATCTTGGAATTCCTAATGGATTGGCTCCAAGTCCATCCCAACATTTATTGGTTAAATTACCAAATGCATCCCTCTGAAATTTTGTTGTAGTTTTAAATCCCATTATTTTTCATTAATTACAGTTAATATTTGTCGTGCCGCATTTCTATTTAATATCTTTAATATGCTACCAGGCTCCGGAAAATTTAATGGATTATATATATTATTTGTAATACAAATTATCCACCATGCCTCAACTTGTCCAAAAAAATTATATGCCAATTTAGGCCATGTGTCTCCCATTATAACTGTATATTCTTCGTATAATTTTTTATTTAAATCAGAAGGTATTATAACAGTTTTAAGCATATTATAAAAATATTTATCACTTAATAATTCATTGTCAATATATACATTAAATATGTTTTCCATATTTACAGTATATAATTTTTTTGTTATATTTTTTATATCATTATGTTTCATGGTTTATTCATTTCAATACTGCACTAACTTTACTATATGATTCATCTAAAACGGTATCTAATAATCGACGACTTTCAAGAATAGTTTCATGAATACCAATATCCAGCCGCCACGCATCTGGTATATTAAATTTAACCCCATATTCAGGTAATAAATGATTATGCATTGCCCCTACATTTGTTATTTTCAAATCATTAACAACACCAACAGGAATATATTTAATGCCAGGTATTACTATTTCATATATACAAGGGGGTACATAAACAATCGCATTGGGTCTTTCTAATATATTTTGTCGCAAAAAGGTGTATAAAAATGTAAAATTATTATAAATATCTATTTCTGGGTCATAGGTGTTAATTAAATAAAAAGAAAAAGTGAAATTACCCCAACTTTGCCCTGCCCAGTTTTCTGGTTGTTCTACACCCGCCCATGCGGTATAATCTCCTGCTTTAGCCAATGAAAGTTTTATTATTTCATTTTCTAATCCTGGTCCTTGTCCTTGCGCCCATTTTTGGGTTACTCTATGGTGTTCATCTGTTAAATACGGTAAGCAATACACATTACCAGTTTCATTTGCTTTATACAGATTTTGATATGGATTATCTTCTTTTAGTTTCTCATCAAAATCCGCCCAATAAACAGCCGCGCGTTCAACAGCATTACCTTGCTGTTGATATTCTGTCATTATTATTTGAGGCACATCCTCTAAAGTGGTACTATAAGCGTCAGCTGCACACCATCGACCGTCTATATTGTGTACTATATCATAAACTTGACCTATATTTTCTACCATATTTTTCCCGCCTTACATTGTATTTATTTTTGATACTCCACCTGTAATTCTTTCCCATGCCTGTATTCTACACAAATAAGCTGGATCACGTATACCATTATATGAACTATCTGATCCAACAGGTGGACTTTGAGGTGTAGGAACAGGAACATTCTTTTGTGTTTGTCCTTGCCCGAGTTGTGAAGATTGTTGTATACCCTTATCAATATTTTGAAGTGTTATTGTATTTTTTGTTTGGTCAAATGCGTTTTTTATTTCATTATTCATTATTGACTGAATACCGTTCAATGGTTTTAATGATTCTTCAATTGAATGTCCTTGAATAGTATTTAATATATTTTCAAAAAAATCATTTTTAGAAGGATCTGAATTAACATTAACCATGCCCCCATGTTTAAATTTAGATACATCATTTAATGAATTATTTATTATTATATTTTTTGGTAAAGTATCATTATTAATTTGTTCTAATATGGGTTTATATTTTTGTGTAGATTCCTTATTTATCACATATTCACCCGGAGTTAGCATAGCTGGAACAGTATCTGTATTTCCGATACCAGGCACATCACCACCAATATTTCTATATAATACTTGATCATTATTATTTTGTGATGTTTGAGTAATTATATTGTAAATGTCAGTAACAATTTGTTGTAAACTTGTTTCATTATAGTAATTTGATTCAATATTATCTGAAAGTCCCTCTGTTTTATTAATAAGCGATGCCGATTTATTAATAATATTTTTGCTGATATTCGAGTTGTTAACCGTTTCTTCATTTTGAACATTTTTGTTAACCGTCTCTTCATTTTGAACATTTTTGTTAACCGTCTCTTCATTTTGAACATTTTTGTTAACCGTTTCTTCATTTTGAACATTTTTGTTAACCGTCTCTTCATTTTGAACATTTTTGTTAACCGTCTCTCCATTTTGAACATTTTTGTTAACCGTTTCTTCATTTTGAATATTTCTATTATATAAAGTATTATCGTTTATTTTTGTACCAGTATCATGTTCTGTCATGTTAATATCAGATGTTGTATCGAACACATTATCCAATATCGGAATATTATTTTTTAAATTTACATCTATTTGGGTATTATCTATAAAATTATTATTTTTAGACATTTGGGGTAAATTATCAATAAAATCAACAAAAAATTTATTTATAATTTGAGTTGATATATCACTTATATTTTCCTTTTCATTTGGCCATTTTATTTTTTTAATTTCATCATTAACATTGTTTATAATATGATATATGTTTTGAAAAGCTTTTTGTTTATTGGAAAATTCAGTAATTGCATTTAAAATATCTTCTTTTTTAATATTGTTTTTTTCTTGAATTTGTCCAATTAATACGTTTTTCAAATTGTTCAAAACAGAAAGTATATTTTCATCTGAATTTTCAGTTATATTTATAATATCATTAATATTCGCTTGCTTATAGAATAATTCCGGTGTTTCTACATTTTTTATGTGTTCATAGTTGTTTAATAAATTTGATACTTTATTTTTTACGCCCAAAAAGAAATGCTGTAGTTCTTCGGGGGTATATATCCCGTTAGAATCTATATTTTTAAAAATATCTTTAAAGGTTTCCATATTTACATACTCCGCCTATTATAATTTGGGATCCCTGGCCGTGATTGTTTTTCAACATTATTTGTTGTTTTTAATACATCTTTCTTTTTTGCCTCTAATTCATTGAAAAATGACCATATTATTTGACGTTCAAGATGTGTTAATTGATCAGAATATGATAATGATACTCCTATTTTTTGCAAATAAAATTCGTCCTTTAAAATTTCTATTACATTGCTTTTAAATAGCAACTTTAAGAAAAAATAGAATTTATCTAAATCATAATTTAAAGTCTTACATAGTGTATTAGTACAATTTTCAATATTACATTTAAAATCAAATAATTTGTATTCCATTTGTAGTTGTTGTATTGAATTTAGCATTTGACTTATAAGATCTATGGATAAATTATCAAAAAATTGATATTTATTATTTAATTCTATATATTTACCGGTAGACTTATTCTTTATGTTTGTTATATATCTATCTATATTCAATACAAACGTTTTTTTTATTGCATCTACTTCATCTGTAAATGCAATTGTTTTTAATTTATACATTATATCTATTTCTTTTTTTATGCTAGGAACCGACATTTCTATAATGTAGTTATTATCTTCTATTTTTTTATCAAAATTATTTTTTTTCCAAATTTTACTATATAACTCATTTAATTTTATAGTGTATTTATGTTGTTTATTACATTTACTACAAGTAATAGTTAAAGGTATTTCCAATCCTATACTTTCTATTCTTAATCCTATGGCAATCAATAATAAATCATGTATATTTAGTTCGTCAACTATTAATTTATTGCTATTTTGAGAAAAAACATCAACCAATGAATTTAAAAATTCTGTACAATATATATCATGTGATATTAAAGCGGCCTTACATATACCTTTTTGTTGAAGAGTATTAATTTCATTAAAAGGGTGTATTGTGTTTATCGAAGGAATATATATGTCAGTTTTATATATACTCATAATTATTTTATTCTCCCCCTTCATACCAACCCTGAGTACTATACCAATTATAGCCAAATTGTACATCGCGCACCATTAAACCATCTATGTGATCATATGATTCCGTTCCTACGGTTTGTGGAAACGCACCGTGAAATGTATATGATTTTCTTATATAATATTCTGTCGGATTATTTATTTCATTTATATTAAATCCAAGTAAGACTACATAAATGTTTGTTTTTACACTTTGTATTTTAAGCCCATTATGAGCAGTATAAATAAGCCATGGACGAATAACTGTTTCAACAAAAGATGAATTGGTTTCAAAAAATTTAATACTAAGAGGTTCAAAATCTCCTCGTCCACCACCAATTAATCCTGCAACTTCTCCTCTTCCATAATTGTCTATTTTTTTTCTAGAGACCAAATATGAATCACCTGGTACTATTACATCAGATACAAACATGTTACCGTTGTTATATATCCACTTTGAATCAGTTGTGCGTATATAATTTATACGATCTGGTTCAGTTCCATCCCAAGCATCAGTAGGTCCAAAGGCCGCCCCGTTATTATCTAAATCACCCAATAAAGCTCTTTTTTCATTTAAAATTGTATATTCACCTATGTCTACTTCTGCGCCTAATCTTCCATCGTCTCCTGTTCCTATATTTAAAATATCAGGTAACCTAAAAGATACAAACCATAACGGTTTTAATGCCATCTGAGTATATGGTGTTCCTATATTTAGGGCTTCCCAAAAAAATTGTGGGGATCGTTGTATCATATAATATCCTTTATAATTATTTATGCTATGGGCCAAAAAAAAGCGCCCTGGGGCGCTTTTAAACATTTGTTTAATTAACAATTATCTTCAACATCTGGTTCCATTCTTGCCTCAGGACAATCAATAAAATCAAGTTCCCACCATTGATAAGCTAATGTAACCGGCAAGTCAACTATAGCCCCGTTACCGGTTTGGTCATAATTCATATCACCAATACTTACAGGATATACACCAATTAATGAATATTGTCTATAAAACTTACCAGATCTATCATGTAATGCTAATGTGGCCGTTCGTTCCATAGATGGGACATTATAAATACCGGCTCCTGGTCCGTCGGGCGCAATTTCTAGTTCGGGTTGATCAAACTGTGTAAATATTTGATGTTGCCATGTCTCTATTTTATGTCGAATATTAAAAGTAAGATCGCAACGAAACTGCACTGTCCATGCTTCATTACCTGCATATTCAGCAGTTCCTGGTATATTAAATTTCATACCCATGAAATTTGTGGGTTGATTATGAATTTGATACTTAGGAAGAGATGTAGTTTTAATAAAAACATTATCTTCTTCTGTTATAAAGCCATTTCCAATATCAATTACTCTTAATTGAAAATCACGAGAAAAATCTCGCTCTAACGCTTGTTCGTAAAATGAACGCGGTAAAAAATTAGGTTCTAATGCCATTATAATGCTCTCCTTTTATTAAATTAATTCTGAAAACTCCTGTCCAGTTCTTGTTGCAATGAAACTGATCAAGATAAATTCTGCAGTCTTAACAGGCTTTAAGTATATATCTACAATTAGTTCATTGTTGTCAATTGTATCTGGTGTATTATTTCTTTCATCACATACAATCATGTAGTCATATAAACCTTCGTTATTCTTAGCTCTCTCGAATATCGGTCTTAATGTATCTACTAATCTCGTACGCGTGAATATTGTATTTTGTTCAAATACGAAGTATCTAGCGACAGCTAATGTTGCTTTTTCTAACACCAAGAATAATCTACGCACATTAATGCGATCAAATGCACTTGGAGTCTTCAATAGCGTCTTTTGGCCCCAAACAACGAATCCATCTTGAGGGAAGAATACAACAGGGTTGATTGAACTTCTATACAATAGGTCACGTTGTTTTTGAGTTGTGTTATATCCGATTTCTACAATTCCGCCAATTCTTCCGCGATTTAATCCCGCAGGAGCAAACCATGGGAAATATGTACGATCCACATCACACATAATTCCTGCAGCAAATCCAGAAAACGGCATCCAATGAAATTCCGAAGATTCCGTATCTGCAACTTTAACCCAGTTAGCATATGTACATGCATAACTAGTACTTGTTTCTGCATATAGATTCTTTAATGGCCAATATATATGTTGTGGGAAGTTTACATTTACCATTTCCCCGTCTTCGTCATCCCACACACGACATTCTGATACAAGTTTGTTACCTTGTACAAAAATATGTCTTACTGGATCGGCAATAAATAAGGTTCCAGGTCTCCGTGTGAATTCTACAAATTCTCTGAATATTTCAAATACCGCTTGGTATTCATTAGCTATAAAGCTATCACGCCCACCTGTTTGGTTTGGACCATATTCTGCCGCCATAAGAGGTTTTGTAATACCGTCAGAATCGTTTATATTAGGATTTGCTTTATCGGGTTTTTCATATCTATAATTGGTATCATCTGGCAAATATTGACCAGGATCAACCACATTTCCTTCTAAAATACCAGGTAAGTAAATGTCCTCATAATATCCACCGTCCCAATTTTTATACAATTTATGATATCCTGAATTTTTTCCGGTAGAAGTATTTTTTATTTCATTTGCAACTGCATTAAATACACTAATGGTACCTAAACCACCTTCAACAAGAATATCTAAAGGTACATAATCAATATTTTCTGCTAGTCTTAATGCTCTTTCAATTTTACCCCACAAGTTTCCAATTATTTTCGCTTGATTCTTTGAATATACAGGAACATAAGGACCAATTGCAAATCCCGACATGCTGTCATTGTCGATAACTACATCTTTTGTAACTTCAACAGTGTCAACTTTATTTTTCGGATTTGGTGCTTTTCCGTTATTCCAATTAATTCCTTGGGAAATAAGCGGATTTACTACTACTTGAATTGTATTAGAAGATGAATTTACCACATCTTCAATAAAGAATGATTCAGGCGTGGTTCCCCTAGGTGGAACTTCTTGTCTATTTGCATTTAAGCTACCAACATAAGATTCTGTTAATACTTGATCTAATACTATTTGTTGAATTCCACTATTATTATAAATAGATTTTCTTAATTTCATTACAGCCAATACAATAGTATCATTGTATTTAGATGGTGTAATATCCCAACTTGGAATAGATTCAATGATTTCTGATGTTGTACCAGAACTCATTCTATATTGACCCGTTAATTCAAAATTAAGGGATGTTGGTTTAACCATTGACCAAGTACACGCAGAATTGTCATTAGTTAATGTTTGGAAACTATGCACTGTATCATAATCAGTACCATATCCAATTGTTTTATTAGTACCCATAATAATATAGGATCCTTCAGCAATTTCATTTGTTGTACTGCGAACTTTATTTAAAACAATTAATGCCGCGCCGCTTAATGAATCAAGATCAGTAAACTTATTTGAACTAGAAACAAGATCGGTTAATGTATTTGCCCACATAAAGTTACCATGGATCAAATTCTGATAATCTTTTTCATCAATTATTATTTGTTTTGGTGTACCTAATTTTACAGTTTGAACGTCTATTCCACTTGTCCCCGCAATAGCATCAGTATATTGTTCATCACCCCAAGCAATACCAGACATTTTTAATGTTTTGTATACGTCAGTTTTATTGGCTTCAGTTGAAGATTCTGCAGAAACTGTATATGATTTAACTGTTAAATCAAACGGTATATTCTCCCATTCTATTGTTCCTCCAGATAAATATGCATTATAAACATCACCCGCAGTTAAACCAGTGTAATTTCCTGTTACACCCCCCATAGACGATACTCCTGTAATAGCACTAGCCGTAAAGCTATTAAAATATGAGGATCCTGCGCTAGCATTATAATATGTTGCAAGGTCAGCATCATTAGAATCAAAAGTACTAACAGCGGTATATGTTACAGAAAAATTAGCATATTTATTTGTATATAATGTTGCGGGATATGCTAATACACTATATTCCGAACCATATCCCTCACCGTCTTTTTTACCATACGGAAGTCTAGTAGCAACTAAATTTCCATTTTTTAACATTATTTCTTTTGCTGTGTGATAAAAATAACGCTCTGCCGCGTTTGTAGGACGGCCATAAATCATTTCAAATTCAGACATAGATGTCACGTTGATTAATTCATCAATAGGACCTTGTTTTGCAAATCCCATTGCCATTACATTTGTCCCAACAAGATTGCGTGTATATAGAGAATAATCAAGTTCACGAATCTCTACGCCTGGGCTTTCAATTGTTCTATTAAATGCTAATGCCATATTAATACTCCTTTAATTAAATTCTGTAATTATTTACCTTATTTATGTATTCTTTTTGTTATTTATATGAAATTATCTTTCAACATCAAGCAATGTTACATCTAATTGATTAAATACCATTTCACACGTACAATCTATTTCTTCAGGATCTCTTACATTATATTCAATTTTTCCTAAGGAAGTAATTAAACAACTGAAAAAATCAAACCGTATTTTATGGTTATTATATTCATCCATACCAATAACATGTATATCGGTTACAAAATCATATTTTTCTTTAGGATCTTTAAGTCCAGTTGCCTTAGGGCCACCATATAAACTATCCCTTGGATGATTTAAAATACTCAGCCATTTCCAAAATAGCCAATAGTTATTATATTCATTATCTACAGCAAAATTAATTGTTATAGGTTCATATTTTGGTCTTGAATAAGAAGATGTATTATATACTTGCCCCGCATATGGCACATCAATGGAATCTGATTTTATTGCAGGTGCAGGACAATTATATAAAGAAAATTGCACAGAATCTAAATTTGCAAACCTATCACGTCTTACGTCTTTTGATATAATAGTTTTCATGACTTTAGGTATATTAAAAATCATTATAAACTTATCTTTACGAGATTTGTTTAGAACTGCTTGTTCTACAATAGTAGTTGGAATTAAGTCACTCATGATAATTATTTATTCATTAAGTATCAAAAAAGTCCCCACCCCAACGTGTTTCAGTCCAAATTTTCCATCCTTCAGATTCTAATTCATCTACTCCGGAGTTTTTAGAATAATTAAAATAAGCCGGCATTGGGGAATCATTATCACTATAATATGGATCTAATTCATAATCCCCATCTAATGAATCTAAGATTTTTTTAATTTTTAATGGTTTACCACGTGAATCATATTCTAATACTTCAAAATACTCATGAACTAATTCTTCATGTAATATAAATAGGGCCCAAATCATTGCATGAACTCTATCGTCATATAAGTAATTGCCTGGTTTTTTCTTCCATGTTCCATTTGGATATCTAACAAATGTTTCTAATTCTTGAATAGTAGCTAAATCATATATATCAACTACTTGTAATGAATTAACCCAATATCTCATATTAGTAACACCTTTATTTTTTGAATTTGTATGTGAATATACACCCAATCGTCCTTTAGTATTTTGATTTTCAGAGGCATAACTTACAATATTAGGATATTTATGTATTTCTTTTAATGCATCAATAACCTGTCCACCAGGCCCGTTGCGTTCTATAAGTAATGGTGGTGTTCCCCATTGATGTCCCATTTTATTTAAAAATTCTGCAAAATGATAAGGTTCAATTGTTGAATTGTGAAATACAGCTGCTTGTTTAATATCAGTTAAATTGGTTATATCAAATACTGTTGCTACACTAGCAGCGCCACCAATACCCTCAGAAACATCAACACCTATAGTATATATATTATTTGGATTAGGATCTAACCAAACTTTATAATTTCCGTCTTCATATATATATTTTGGATTTCGTGAAGTATTTTTCATTTTTTCCAAAACTTCAGTATCTGTTGCGGTTTCACCATCATCAATAAAACTATTTTCAAACTCCTGTGCAAAAGATTTATTTTGTTTGATCATAATTTCTTGCATGGTGGCTTTCCATTTTTCATCTCTGCCGGGAATTTCCCACCAATCTATACGAAATGCTTTCCACATTTTTAATTCGCCGCGCTCAGCTGCAGAATATGTCTTATAAAATAAATTACCTGTTCCCTTTGGCGTACTAACTGCAAATATTTTGGTAGTTTTGCCAGAGGAAATAATAGGAATAACAGATTCCCAGAATTCTTCCATAATAAAATCTGGAATATGAGCCATTTCGTCAATTATAAGGCATTGCCTACATAAAATGCCATTAGCAAAATATTTGTGATTGTCTTTTATGTGAAGAAATTCATATACGGGGTCATCATTTTTTATATGTTTTATGTGTAATAATTTTAATTTGTTCCATATATAATCCCCAACAGCTAATTCATTTGCATATTTATATGTATATTTGTCTATTAGAATTTTATGTTTAGGTGTACATATTATATTCAAATTTTTTTCAAATGTTAATTCGATTTTGTCACTATTTTCACCGACAATTAAACCTTCAAAATCTTTATACCCATCATCAGTTAATATTTCAAAATCATTATTTTTATAAATTTTATAATTAGTTAAATCCGCCATATTATATTTTCCACTTCGAATTTCTATTTTTTCCCCCAACACCGCGAACCCATCCCCTAGGAATATGGTCATCTTTGTTTATCCGTTTGGATACATTAGTTTCTGCGTTGTAAATATATATCATCCCTTTTCCAGATCTTCTCAGTCTTTTATTAGGGTCTTTTTTCATACTTTCTATAATACCATTTTTTATATTATTTTTAGTCGCTTCAGAACGTTTCATTCCAGTATGTGTAAACGCTGTTTTTTTTATTTTTTCAGGATTTGTATTTATTTTTAGCATTCGGTTTTTATGTTTATTTTTATTATTTTTAATCCAGGTTTTAACTGCCTTCGATATTTTTAAATTTCTTTCAGGGTTATCATAGCATTTTTCTTTCATTTTTATTTTATAATCAATATTTTCCCATCTTTTTTTTGCAGCAATTGATAACCTTTTTAATTGTTTACTAGACCATTTACAATTACCAAATCCACCCTCTTTACAATTATATACATCATCTCTTTCTATAAATTTTTCATTTACGATTTTTTTCTCAGCATTTAATGCATCTTTATATGTATCAAAAAATTCTATTATGTCTTTACTAAAATTTTCAATTCCATATTTGTCTATAGCCCTTTTCAATAATATACCGGAACCTAAATATCCATCGTTAAGATTATCTGTTCTATGTACACCCATATATATTTTACCATTAATTTTATTAGTAGTTTTATATAAATAGTTGTATTTTCTATTAATTAAAGGATCATTAGGATACGTTTTCATATAATTATTTATTCAAATACATGCGACAAATCGTCGAAAATAATGTATTAATTTACCATCATTGTGTTTTTAATGGTTTCATTAGTTTTTAATAACGATGCGAGCGTTTCCATGTTAATATTAAGTACTTCACCGGTTTTTTTGTTTCTTATTGTTACCATGGTTTTACCGTCTACACAGTTAATAGATTTACCACGTGCAGCCGTACTAGAAGTTGCACTAATTTCGATACTGCTTCCATTAGAAAAATAAACAGACGTTTGTCCCCAGGTCTCTACCCCAGGTTTTAACCAATTAGGTAACATTTCATATGCGAATTTAATGCGCCTGAGTAATTCTATTGCTGTGTCTTCGCGGTTAGCAACGATTAATACTCGTTTGTCATCCGAAAAACATGTCATCCATAAGGCGAAAATTGACATTGCTGTACTTTTACCAACTTGCCTACTTGCCACAGTAATAACAAACCGTTCCTTGGCTAAAAGTTTAAGTAATTCTTTTTGTGGCTTATATAATTGTAATTGTCGTTTACCATCTTCTACAGTTACTGCCCAAAAATAGTGAGTACCAAAATGTAAAAGATTTTTTGAACATTTATCAATTTCTTTTATCATTTCTGGTGTCCATTCAAATTGAACATCAGAAGTTGGCAATGACTTATTACCCCTATAAAATACATTTTGCGGTCCAAAACCTACATCTTTATTATCATTCATGTAAATATTTACTGTTTATATTAAATTAATTTGCTAAAAAGCAAGAAAATTTAGCTGGTTAGCATAAATAATTATAGGTATAAACAACATATATCTTTCGGTATATGGATGAGGTGAAAGCCTAGAAGATATAAAACTGAACGTTTCGGTACCCTGAAGAGGTTAATCTGTGGCAGTGAATCCACCTTGAGCGCCTTAAAGCTCTAAACTGAAGCCAGTGCGCTTTAGCCACTGGTTGTTCACATAAAAAAAGATAATTATATAGAAAATGCAGCAAATTAGGGTAAATAATTGTAAAGATATAGAACTGGAGTTTTACTAATGGAACAAGAACAATATATTAATAATTTAGCATATTTATTAGCGGAACAAATAAAACGCGATAAACAAATCGTCGCTTCTAAAGGAAAAATGAACATAGGTGATGTTAAAATCCCTAATGATAAATCGGGTGCAGAAGCAGCAGTTAATGCGGCTAAAATTGATGATCCAGTAGAAGGTCCAAGTGCAAATTATGAGAAGGCGAGTCCTAAAAATATGAAAAAAGATAATGTTAAAGAAGGAGTAAATAATATGATACCAAAAAGTTCATTTGATTCATTGTTCAAAAGCACAATTAATGAACAAGACGAAATGCTTGATGACGAACTAGAAGGCGGAGACGACTTCGAAGTTGATGACGCTGAAGGCGATGAAGACATCGGTGAAGAAGTTGATGTTGCCACACGTTTAGAAATGATTAAAGACGATCTAGATTCGGTTATTTCTGCTATCCGCGGTGAAACTGAAGATGATGTTGTTGATGATTTTGAAGATGATGGCGAAGATGATCTCGGCGAAGGCGAGGATATAGATGATGGTTTAAGAGAAGCGGTTTCGCAACCAGAACCTCGTCAATTAAGTGATAGTGGTGGAAAACGCTTAATGGGCAAAGGTAGTATTAAAGTTCGTGGTAAATTAAGCAAAGCCGCATCAGGTCGTGGAAATATAGGTAAAATTACCAATAGTCCCGAACCTCGTCCATTTACAAAAAATGGAAAATCATTGACAGGTAAAGGTAAAATAAAGGTTTCTGCTTCACGTATTAAAACCGGCAAAGACATTTATACACAATAACCTGATTTAAATTATAAAATTAAAATGAAGGGGTGTACATTTATTACACCCTTTTATTTTGTTCATTTTTGGTAAATAATTATATGAATAATACATTTATTACATTTAAACAGTACTTATCAGAAAGTGTTGTTGATATTCCTAAAAACTCTTTGGACCCAACGGTCTTCTCGTTTCCTGAAGATTCTCCCCCAGTATTACAATCTGCAATTAAAAAACAAATTATGAGAGATATTGAAAGAATTTCTAATGTTTATCCTGTAGATAATTATTATATAATTGGCAGCATTTTAACTAAACGATATAATCCAAATTCAGATATCGACGTTTGTGTCGAATTAGAGCCTTCAGCAAATGGTCAAGTTACTAATAATGAGTTAATTAGAGTAGCAAAAGTCGTTAATGGTAAATTGGCAACAGGAACAACACATAAAATAAATTATAGGCTTATGCAACATCAATATGATTTAGATAAAACGGATGCTGCATATGATATCAAAAATGAAAAATGGATAAAAAAAGAAAAAAACGATGATCATGATATAGAAAATTACGCATCTATGTTTGAATCAGCCATATCAAATGTTGATTTATTAACAGGGGAATTACGTAGAGACATTATAGACTTAAATTCATATAGAGCAATGCCCACATCTAAAATCAAAAAATTGAAATCGTTAATTGAAAAGAAATTAAAAGAAATTGAAGATGACATTATTAATTTAAGTAATTCCCACTCTGAAATGTCATATCTAAGAAAATTGGCATTTGAACGAGATTTAACACAAGATGAATTATCAAAATATTCAAGCCATAACTGGTTACCAGAAAATGTAATATATAAACTTTACGGTAAATACCATTATACCAAATTTATTGAAAAATTAAAAGACTTTTTAGATGAAAAACAAAAATTAGATATTAAAGATGTACCATACATCCAGAAATTAGGGAGTCAGTTATGGCAGAAATAAAATCTTTTAACGAATATATCTTAGAAAAGGTAAGAGATATAAAAATTAGAGTTTATCCTAAAGATTTAAGTAAAGATAAAAGATTTAAATCGACTCGTGGTGTTAATAGAAAACATTTAAATTTAATACCCAATTATAAAAAACTAATGAATGTTCCAAATCCAGGTGGTATTGATAATTTTTTAAAAGGAATAAAACAGGCTAATCGGGGCATTTGGCGAGTATCAAAAGCTCAAGTAATTGATATAGCAAAAAAATATAAGTTTTTTATACCCAATGATGCATATCCTACAAAATATTTGGGTAGTACCGGAATATTATTATGGCGTAAAGGCAGAAATAAATACTTTTTAATAAAACAAAGAAAACAAAAATACAACAGGTAAATTATATGTCAAAATGTATCAATGTTAACGGAAAAATAAATGCTGAACAAGGCGATAGTCCATTTAGATTTACCAGCAAAAAGAATCTTATTGGGCCTAAAGCAATGATACATATGTGGTGGAATGAACTTGTTAGTTTATATGGTACTGGAACAGAATATTATGTTCATGGTTATACCTTATCTGGACACGATTATTTATATGGTGAAGAACCTACAGCTGCATTTTCAGGTCCAACATATTTAAATGTGTTGGGTATAATGGAGAGTGATACAGTATTACTAACAAAATTTGGAATACAAACGAATGCAGATTTTACAGCAATTATTCCTAGGTCACTATATGCAGCTAAATTTGGCCCTGAAGCAGAACCTAAATCGGGAGATCTTATACGATTAACAGAATTTGGATGTGATAGTCCAGGTGCATGTGGTGATCCATATGCACAAGAAGCATCAGCATATCCATTAACACAAGATCAAATATGTGAAACAATTTTTACTAATGCAACTAGTACATCTAGTATTCCTGCAAGTACAATTGTAATAAGTCCATCTGGATATAGTTGTGGAAACCCTTATTGTGATCAATTAAATTGGGGCAAAATTAGACGTTGTCCGTATTTATTTGAAGTCACACAACGAAGATCAGAAAATATTTCAGGAGGGTATAACCCGTTAATGGGGCATTATGTTTGGATATTATATTGCCGCAGATTTGATTATAGTTATGAGCCTGGCATTTCTCCTGAATGTGGTAATCAAATAGTATCTGATGAAAAAGATATAATAGGATTGCAGCCCCAAGGACCAGATAATCCAGATCCTCATCAAAACCCTTCACCACCCAAGAGATATGATCAAAACGTAGAAGATGAATCAGACGAAAAAATTTGGGATTATGGGAAATATCCTGGAAACAACCCTGATATATATGGTAGCTATTAATTTATAATACTAAAATCTTTGTTGAATTTTTATTCAATTCATAGTATTATATTATAAATGAAAGTACGTAAGCGAGAAATGTATGCAATTACCGCTGGTGTATATGGTGGTGATTTTTTAGTATTTACTAGTGATCAACCCGAAAATGGTTCCTATAAAACGATTGTTTTACCAGATATATATGTTAGATATATAAAAGAAGACGATGTTAAATTAGGATTAAAAATGAAAATTCTAGATAAAGTTGAAAAAATCAAAAAATTCGCTTATAATGAATTATTAAAACAAGTTAAAATTAAAGAATTAAAAGAATTAAATCAACAAGTTGAAGCTACAAATGAATATTATAATAGACGGGAGCAATTTACTACATCGGACATATTGGGTAGCCAAAAGTAGTAAAAAATTAAATAAAGATACTTCTGATCTTAAAGGATATTGTGTACATATCTTTTTAAAGGCATTAAGGTCTTATGTAGAAAAATTCTTGCCCAATAATATGTATATTGTGTGGGATAGAAAGATAAAACACCCTAGTACTAATTTTAGAAAATTATTATTAGAAGGCACATATAAAGGTAATCGAGATTATTCATCTGCAGAAGATATATTTGATCAAGCTGAAAAAGTGGAGGAATTAATTACGTCATTAGGTATTCCTAATTTATATCCCTACGTATTAGAGGGGGATGATGTTATTGGATGGCTTTGCAATGAAATTTCTCCAAATATTATTATTAGCTTAGATAAAGATTTTTTACAATTAGTGGATGCCAATACATCCCTTTATTTGCCCAATAAAAAACTTTTAATTAATATTAAAAATTTTGAGGATAAAATAGGTATTCCAATGAACGCATTTTTATATTATAAGGCGGTTATTGGTGATCCTTCAGATAATATTCCAGGTTTCCCCGGATATGGTAAAGTAAGAGGAAAACGGCTAGCCATTCAATTGGCAGAAAATAACGGGAACTTAAAGGCGCTTAATTTATCTAAAGAATATTACCATATATATGAAAAAAATATCGCAATAATGAACTTAAAAGGCGGTTATAAAGTAGAACAAGGCGAAATTGAACATTACCATAAACAATTTAATGAGTCAAAGGATATTAATCCTGATTTTAATAAGTTCAAAGAATTATGTGAAGAATATGGACTATATGATATTAAAAGAAATATATCAGAATGGGAAGCACTTTTCACCTTTAATAAAAACCCTAACATTTTTGAACTATTGGATAAATAATTAATAGGAGAGTAATTATGTCAGAATTTATTGAAAATAAACCTATCGGTTGTAATATGTGTGGTTATGGGCCCATATACGGACAAGAATCAACAAATACTTATAAAAATCAAACTATTTTTGAATGCAGATGGGTATGTCCCCGTTGTGGTTCTTTAGTACGCGTAGACGAAAAAGTAGTAAATGAAGAAAAAGAGGAAGACTAAAAATATAAAATTGAAGTCATATAAACAGGCATTGAAGGAAAGCTTTACCACAATGTCTGGTATGCCTCAAAGCTCACAAGGATATGCGACTGCACTTTCTTCAAGAACTGCATCACATTCCATTAGCACTATGTCCCCTGGAGATGGAACAGGTTTAAGAAGTTCTATTCGTGGACACACGGGTTATAATATAAATGATATAAACAAAATAGAAAAATTAACTTCTAAAGCCCCACCTTTACTCCCATTTCCATTAGATAATATATTTCATGATTTAATTCATAGTATTAGATATATCGAAAATGTAGAGAAACAATTAAAGGAGGCTATTACAAATAATGTTTCTCTTTCTCCGACTAAATTGGCAAAATTAATGAAAATGAAAAGAACTATATCTATTTGCTTAAACCGAATTATTAATGTAGGAAAACACATAGAAGATATCAATTTAGACGAAGTATAAAGCGGTTGACTTTATATCATTTGAGAGTTAATAATTATATGGATATTAATACATTTAAATTGGGTAGTTTAGGTACACTATCAAAAATAAGTCTATCTAGATCTGAAGCAGTGGCAATATGCAGTAAAGGTTCAGAAAATGCCCCAGCACGGAATCAATTAATTAAATCATTAATTCAAAGCATTTTAGATATACCGGATATTAGTAATATAGTAAAAGATGAAAATATTTTTCCGCGCAAAAACAATATAGCAAAAAATCAGTTACTTGAGGAAAAAAATGAAAAATAATATTTTACTAATATTGCGTTCATTAATTATAACTACTTTAGTATCTTTACTTTTAGGTGCTGTTGTTATGTTAATAACACAAAATCTAAAAGGATTTATTGCAGGGACAGTGTTAGGATTTATATTACAATTAGTTGGTTTTTATTTTTGGAATACCTATTTAATTAATAAACAACAAATCGCAGAATATAACTATAATATAAATATAGAAAAAATTGCAAATACACAAAGAATATTATTGAATTGTGCATATTGTAAATCCGAAAATATTGTTAATATATTACTTGATAGGGGCAATGATTTTACCTGTAAAACATGTAATGGAAAAAATGTGGTTTTAATGGAATTTTCAACTGCCCAAAAAAGTGAACCTTTAGAAATGCAGCCAAATGAACTATTTGAACCAATAGTTAAAAATTTAAACGAACCGATAGAATTCAAATAATGATACCTTCACCTAAAAATATAGATAATTCAACACTATCTCATTTTAAAGAAGTGCCAAATACTGCTAATATTAACCCTACTGAGACAACTTTGCCAAATTTTATGCCTTCTCGTAGTGAACTTGAAAATATGATTAGACGTGTTTGGTTATCAAATATTCAATCATTAAAAGCATATGATTATGGCGCCAATATTGGATTCACAAAAAGCAATAAAATTACATTACATATGATGTTAAATGGTTTTGTTAATGCATTGAAACAACTTATATCAAATGAAATTGGTGTTACATCTAATGACTATAAACCTATATATACTGCATTAGAAAATATCCTTGAAATATTAGTAAATAAGGTGTTATCAGAACCGAATAAAGACCAATATGAAGCCACAATGGCCATTTTAGCTGGATTGCATGGATTTATAAACATATATGTTAATTCAGTCAAAGAGATAAAATAATGAAATATTTTATTTGCAGTAAATGTGGCAAAAAGAAGCAAACACGACCTCAACGATATAAAAAAATCTTAATTGAAAAATATAACAATAATCGTGATTTATTGAAAAAAAATTATATTTGTCGAAATTGCAAATATAAAATAGCAAAAAGATTAATTGTAAATAAGTATGATTTACAAAAGAAAAATGAAGAATTGTCTATAAGTCAAACTCAACAATATAAAGAACTTTCAATATTATTACATAATAGAACCAAATTATTATATGAAAATGGGATTCAATATAGAGAATGTCGGGAAGCATATTATTATGATGTTAAAAAAATATTATCCCAATATAATGTTGTTGACTTTATTATAAATATAATGGATAATAAAATACATTCAATAACAATAAAAAAAGTTCCTTTTATAGGGTCATATGATATAAGTATAGGAGAAATAAATGAAAAATAAACAAATTGGTTCTATGGCTGCAGCAAAAATGATTGATAATATGTCCGTATTTGAAGCAGCTCGTTGGCAGGCACTAATGGATGCAGTGGAACTTATTTATGAAAAAAGTGTAGATCGAAAAATGGATTTTAATAAAATAGATATTAAGCCTTCAGCAATTAGTAAATTTATTGAATCTACATGTGATATATATGCACGTAATATTGAACGACAATTTGAACAAGAAAACGTATCAAAAGGATTTGAAAGGATTAATTAAAATATGAAATATATACCGGGCTTTAAATTTACTATAAATAGTAATTCCAGTACTGGAACAATATGGGATAAAAATAAAAAGAAAGGTTTTATAAAAAGCCCTATTGAAAAATTAGACCTAGACAAAGAATATAAAATATATACCATTAAACCTATATACGAAGACAATAAATTAAAACATTTAAAATATACGTTTATTTCACCAAATAGACAACGAAATTTAATAGAAAGACGGGTAGTATTCTTCAATTCAGCTAAAGAAGCAGATGATATACTTGATTTAATTACTGGTGTAGAAAAAACCAATGATGAAAACGAACAAGTACAATCAATGAGTCTTAAAGACAGATTAGCTAATAGACCCAGAATAGATATATCTGCACAACGAAGAAATCGCAATAGGCGCGGCCGTTAATTCTTTATATTAGAATTATTTTTTATGTAATACATATTTCTTTGTGATTGATTGGGAAGTTTCTTGAATCCAAAATGCATATATTTTTGTGTTAATTCTGTCGGGTCATTACCTTCATGATCTTTATAGGGGTTTACACGAAGGGCAATATCTTTATCAGTGGCTGATTTTACACGATCCATTAATTGACGTGCTAAACCCTTTCCACGATATTGAGGACGTATGTAATATGCTACAAGCCAATCATATTGTTTATCCACCCCAGTCCAAATTTTAGCGTAACCAACAATTTTTTGACCTTTTTTGTCAGAATCAACAGCCATAATACTAATTCGACCAGGTTTTCGAACTTGGTGAATGGTAATCATTTTAACTTAATTTATCTCCAACCTGTTTTTCTCATATGTCTTTCACGACGATAATCATCATCTCCTGGAATATATCTGCCAGTACGTTTATTCCACCCGGATGGACGATCGCCCCATTCAGTATGGTTCCATGGACGTTCACTTTCTTCACGAGCTTTTCTTCTAGCATTTGAAGGACTACCTATACCGCGATGCATACCAAAATCATCTAAATCTATATACCTTTTGCCTTCAAATTCAGCAAATAATCTTTCAGCTATTTCGCTACCTTCTGGAATTTTAGCACGATGAAGGGCTTCACTAATATCTTCATTACTTAATGTTTTTTCCCAACGATTACCTTCGGACGCAATATAATATATTTCAAGTTTTCCTCTATAATAATCAGCTTCCTCTTGTTCTTCATCTGTAAGACCACCAATTGAATCAATAATATCATTTAAATCATTAATAGACTTGTTTTCAAATAAATCTATGGCGGTTTTCATAATTTCATCGTTCATTGGTATATTTAAATCTTCAATAACGCGTTCTATGCTTTGTTTATGAATTTTCATATTAGGTCCAAAATTGCGTCTATAATTACCATATAAACCAACTAAAATTTTTCTAAGACTTTCATTATCATCTATGATATCATCTACATTAGTATCTATATTTGTATCAGGACGAGACTCAAAATCGTTTTCAATATCCATATCTTCTATGATTTTTTGAAGTTCTAATTTTTTGCCATCTAATTCATCTGTTAATTTATTAAATATATTATTAAATTTCATAACTATCTCCTTAATTATTTATCTTAAATAAGTAATTTTGATTAAAATTGGTGGAGCTGTCCGGATTTGAACCGGAGTCCGCAAGAAGTTGAAAATAATCCTCATTTACACGTTTAGCAAATTTATTAAGCTGAATTTGCAAATCACTTACAGCCTTTGGTTGTCGTCATTAAGTCTTTCCTTAATTGTCAAAACATTATAGAGTATGTTTATACTCACCCTTGTCCTGAGGAGTTTTCGCTACTAGGGCGCCTTGCTAAACTCCGGCATTATGCTGCCAACGCGAATGTATCTTCGTCGTTTATCTTATGATTGCATTTTTAAGTGGCCAAGCAATCTTCCACTACGTGCAGATCAGTTTCTCCTTAATACGTCGAAACCTGTCAGCCCCTTATATATTTAGTATTTCAAAAAACTAAATGGATTATAACTATTCTTTTTTGATTGTTCAACACTTTTTTTAGATTTTTTCAGTTTTTTTGTTCTGAAAATTTTATCCCAATTTTCCAAAAATTCTTCTTTATTGGCAATTGGTCTTGGTTTACTTCCTTTGCTCATTTATTTTACTCCATCTTCCCAATATTTATTACACATAGAACAATGCTTACTAGCATCATATTTGTCTAAAAGAAAATCCCTTCTACATTTATTACAAAGAGGTATATTATTGTCAATGAAACGTTTGCATTCTGGCTTGCAAATTTCTTTTGAGTTCCAGACGACCCAAGATCCCAATGCTAAACCAAGCCACCAAACAGAACCTATTATATATGAATGTTGTGAATACCATCCATTACGATACATTGAATTGGCTTGATTAAGTGTCCATTTCTTTCCATATATATCTGGTAGTTTGTATGAATTAAGTAAAAATAATAAATCATGCCCCACTGCCCATGGATCTTTTATTCGGCCCCATTTATATGCAACATCTGGAACTAATGTTGAACCATCACAAAGTACTTGTTCAAAGGCATATTTGCGATCTGGAAATACTGCACCCGCATATGTGTTTGCATCTAACATATGGGCCTTATCGAAATCGACATCTGTTAAATACCCCTCAGCTACTATTTTCCATACATGTTTAGGGGGTTTTAATGATGGTAATAAATCTTTAAGTACAAATGCACGGTGATTATTATACCATTCTTCATGTTTAACGTGATCAAAAAAATCACTAGTCACAATGTTTCTAGTTGATTTAATATTAACAAAACAATCAACTAATTTAGGGTCAGGCCTGAATATTCTCATATAGTTATTTATTTAATAATAAATAAATGCACTATATTATGGCCATGTTACCCAACATACATGACTACGTTCTGATACGTTACGTGTTTTATCACGACATAGACCGCTTACAAATAGGCCAATTTTTTCTCCACTTTTTGGATGCCAACTATATGGGATAACTGAACTTCTTTTAATATAGCTGCCCAGTTTTCCTGTTAATTTTTTGGTATTTTTTCCAAAAGCCATCCATTCCCATGTAGCGGCGTAATTTTGACCTTTATAGTTAAGTACTATCCATGCATTGGCATTAGTTACACCACCATCAATACCACCGGCTTTTGGCCAAACACTTTTCTTATCACTATCTAGCACAATAGTATTTCCCTTTACAGTACAAGGACATTTGGCTGTAATTTTCCAACCACTAACATCTACTCCCAGCCAAATCAAATCCTTTGGAAATTCAGATGGTGTTGGGTATTTATGTCCTTTAAATAATTTTTTTAACCAATTTATAATTTTCTTTAACATGTTTTATCTCCTTATTTTTGAGCATCATTAAATGCTTTCATATATTCATCGTTTAATGGTGCATTTTCTGGAAAATCATACATTATAAATGTATAATTCTTTGATTTTAATTTTTTTGCACAATTGTATATTGATATATAACTTTTTAATTCTCTAATAAATGAACCGTTATCAGACATTATCCAGGCGCCTTTGGTCATAGTAGCTCCACAGTTTGAAGGATGTTGACAAAAATGGCCCATTCCGTCGGTTCCTGTAGGCCTTGCACCCCAATTATTAACTAATTGTTTTAATGGCATATTAGCTTTACACCAGTTTTGAATTTTTTTATCATAACTTGCAAATTTGGTTTGTATACCACCTTCACCACATGGCGTCAAATAAATAAAAGCATATTTTTGCATCCATTCTGCAAATTTTTGTGCAGCTGTCATAATTTGTTTATCACATTTAGGGCCGGTAATTTCAGGGTGTCCTGTTTTAGAATGTCCTAAATTACAATTATATAATGTAACATATAAAATTACTTTTCTTTTATGTGCTTCTTCTATCCATTTTTCAAACTTATTCAATCTCATTTGAACATTGGGATCTGCATATGCTAATGGACTTTCAAAAAATTCAAATGGTGCACATTGAATATTATTTTTAACCAATGCATCTAATGTTTTACCGGGATTTTTTCCTGACCAATTGTTTACGGTCATATATCCCATAAAAGGTTTATTAGGATCAGCAAAACGTTTAAACGAATTTATTTTTTTACCAAATAAACGTAATATCCAACCCCATATTTTTTTCATTACCAGTTTCCTACCCCAAATGCACCTGCTTGAATTGCAGCCTCACAACGCGCTCTGTCAGGATGGCGTTCCATTTCGAACATATTTATAGGTTTACCTGTTTTCTTTTTAATAGAAGCTACATCGTTCTTAATTTTACTAATACTAGTTCCAGGGCGAACTTGATAGAACAATATACAAGCTAATGGAATAAATTTTATGACATCCGGTTTATGATGTACACCAATTTTTCCTGAATATACTGCACGAGTTGCATTTATCAATTTAGTTGCATCAGACATGTTATAATATTCATCCATTTCTAATCCCACAACAATTGTAGAAGCATAATCTATAAATCCTTGTTTTTTAAGATCATTCAGATATTGTGGAAAATTCTTTTTAGCAATTGAATTCCATGCACTGCTATCGTCGGCAAATAACCAAAGTACAATACCGAAACCATTCTTTCTTAAAATATTAATCCGATTTTTCATTAAATTAACATAATTTGGATCAATAGACCAATCCCAGTCATTACCGTAAATACAATAACCGGCATGTTCGCCATCACCTTTATTGCTTGTAAATACATGTGCTGTATTACAACCTCTACTCTTCATCCAATTTAAATATTCATTAAATTTAGTATCAGACATTTTAGGACTTAACATATTCATCATACGTTTTTGAGCATTATTACCGTCCCAACAAGAGGCTTTATCACATTGATCCCAAGTAGGTATTGTTGATCCCCCACACTTACCAAAAATTTTACATTTAATCCAATTTATAAACTTTTTACACATAATATAATCTCCTATTATTATTTATGTCTTTTTGCAAATTAAAAAGTATCTTTAGTATAAAATTGACGAGCGTTATATTCTTCCCTTCTTGCTTCAATCCAACTATCAACAGGTGTTAAAAATCCTACTACGCGTGTGTAATAAGTCATAGGAGCATCATGACAAAGAGATTTTTCAAATTTACCTATATAAAGTTTACCACAGGTTTTACAACGACAAATCATCATGTTTACTGAATAATATATACAACCTTCACTAGTAGCTGTTTCTATAAGAGTTTTCATTTGATTTGGTGTTAAAGAATCAGAAACATTTAAATGACAAATTGCGCCACCAGAACATATGCTATCAAATATTCCTTGTAAACGTATTCTCTCATGTATATCCACATTTTTCCATAATGGAATATATTGATTGGAATATATTTTATACGGACTATTAAATATCAATTTATCTTTTTTCGCAAAAGCAACAGCAGCACTTTCACCAGGGATTTGCTCTAAATTTCTTATTCGACCATCCTTCTTGGATAATGTTTCATTTATGGAATTAATTTTGTTTAATATGGTTTTTGCAAATTCGGTGCCTTCATTAGTTGTTATATCCATGCCCATTATTTCACAACATTCATTTAAAGCAATAAATCCAATTGTAGAAAATTGTCGCGTTAAATGCATAAAACTATAAAAGTATAAGGGTAACTTATTTAATTTGATATTGTTTAAGATAATTTCATAATGTGCATCTAATAGATCATGTGCCTGGTAAACGTAATTTTCTAATTTTTTTATAAAATCATCATTATTATTAGATGAATATGCAATGTTCGCAAGATTCAATGTGACCACACGATGTGAACCAATACTAACACCACCAGCGCCCAAAGAATTTTGATATCCTGCTTTTCCCGATTCAGATCTTAATCTGCAACAAGTACTAAGTACACCCAATGGCCCTGTGAAAATATTAAATATTCCATTATAGCAATTTAATTCCGATACCAAATCTAAAAATTTTTGATCTTTAATTTCACCGTTATCACAATAAAAATTAACCGTATTAATAGGAAATGTAAATGTTTGTTCTTTGGATATTTCAACAAACCAACGCATATAAAATTCTTGTAATTTTTTTATGCTATTATAATTGGGAAATGAATTATCAGGGTAAACTGTTTTGACAAATAAATCTTTCATAAAATATTCGTCAAACATACTTAAATTGGTAAATGCACTTTGACATGCTCTAAATTCAAAATTCATTGACCATATTAAAGATTGAAGTTCTTGCTTTATAATTTTTTGTGTCTCTTCTTTTTCTAAATAACTATCACCATAATCTTTTCTTGCAAAATAATCAAAATAAACAAAAAAATCTGGCAATGCCACTGCACCCGCAATTTGATTACTAGCATATGCAATAAATTGTATAGTCAAATTAATAAATGAAGATAAATGTTTAGGGGGTCCTATTTTAATTCTATTAATAAAGGGTAATCCCTTTAATACTATTTCATCTAATGAAAATGCATAACAATAACTTTTATTTATTAAATGCAAATCATGTACTTTAAGTGGACCCGCGACACAACTTTCTAATGCTTTATTTGCACGTTTAATATTGCCATTGGAATTAGATACAATTTGTTTCCATAAGGAATGATATCCATATAATCGATGCAGCCCCTTACCCTGTTCTTGTTCAAATGAAAGAACCGTATTGTTATCGACGTTGCTATTACCATCAACAGTAACATCAACTAATTTTGTATCACTAAAAAATTTATTATGAAATGCCTGTATATCTAATGATTTAGGACCTATTCCATCCGCCTCAAGTATTTCTGTTCCGTATTTTTTTTGTAATTCATTTAATTTTTTAACAAATCTTTTATCAAATTCTTGTGTTATTTCGTATCCCATTTGTATTCCTTTAAATTCTCGAATAAAATAGCACGCCATATTCCATTTTCATTCACATAGCAGTGCTGATTAGTAGTTGGTAAATCTACTGTACCTTTTTGTTCTTCATATGGCCCATCTATGACCAAATCTATGTTACTAATATTTACCCCACTTAACTGAGAAAAATACACGCCGGTGTATAAACAAACATTCTTTTTTAATTTCTTTGATAATTCTGATATTTTTTCTAATCCTTTTGGTTGATAAATTGCATCGCCGCCCAAAAAACATATCCACTTTGCCATGTTATGTTTTTTAAAAAAATTGTCTAAATTGTTTTCGTCTAAAATATTACTGGAATTAAATTGCCATAATGAAGGATTATGACAATTGTGGCATCTTTTCATACAACCAGATACATAGACATTCATGGAAATTTGATTCGGAATTTCCATGAATCCTGTTTGTATAGACGATATGTATAAAAATGGTTTTTTATGAAACCAATTCATACATTTAATTACAATAACCTAGGACATTTACAAGGTGGATAGTATTTTTGAAATCCTTTAAATAATGCTTTAGGAATTTTATTATAGCTTCTATAAAATGTTGGTTTTACTAATTTCATTAATTCGGGTATATCACTCGGAAAAGTATTACTCCAATCCCTATAATGATATAGGTATAATTGAAAAAACACATAAAGATTGGCTCCTTTAATATATGCTTTTAAATCAATAGGTACATTATATTTTTTGAATAATTTTACAGCCCTTTTTTCAGCATCTAATTCGAGCAACATACTATTTGCTAAGTAATTTAATATGCGTTTTTTAGATATAGGTTTGTTATTGATTACACTATGCTGATCATTAATCGTATATTTTCTGGCCTTTTTCCAAATATCAGATTTTTCTTTCCATTGTTGAAAATGTGCAAATTCGTGTACAAAAATTTGCCCCCATTCTTTTATAGATCCAGTAAGGCTACATATCAATATTGGTGATCTTGCATCACTATCTTCCCAATACCCTTGACATAACGATCCATCACTTGCAATAAGCAATTTACTATCTTTTACAAACTTGGTCTTTACACCATGATTTTGTAATTCAATAAGACAATCAGTAAACAATTTATTCCAATTTTCATTATTTGGTCTTTTTTTGTTTTTTCTTTGGGGTTGTCTTTTTTGTATTTGTTTTTTTCTTTTCATTTTTCTTTTTGAGTTTAAATTCTGTTTGTACCTTTAATTCACGTTTAAGGGGAATAATTTTTTTCTTTATTTTAATCTTTTCTTCTTTTGGAACTGTCTTTAAGTCACGAGTCAATAACGCAATTTCTTCTTTTAAAGATTTTACTGTATAAAATATACTTAATGAAGAAGCCATAATCACTCCATATTATTATACAAATCGACTCGGTGTAAGAAGTGCTTCCAACTTTCACATGCCCTACTTTTTCTGTAGCGATGAATAATTGGATCAAGCCATTTTGGCTCTTTTGGCTTTCTTTTTAATTTTAATCCACATTCTTGCAATGTTTTATCAGATTTATAAGCATTACAGCGTCTACAACAAGATATAACATTGTTCCAAACTGTAGTACCACCTTTAGAACGGGGTATTATATGGTCTATTGTTAAATCGTTTTTAGAAAAGCTTTTGCCACAATATCCACAGCAATATTTGTCCCGCGAAAATACACTTTCTCTTGAAAACTTTGCATCACCTCGTGGCAATCTGTCGTATTTAGTCAGTGCAATTATTTCTGGTAATGCGATTAGTCGAGTTGATGTTCGCAAGGTTTTAAATGGATGGGGGGTTAAAGAATATTCCATCCATCCATCCATATTATATGGAACAAAGTCATGAGTTAATCCTTGTGCCCCACCGTTACATAATAATATCATACAGCGCTTATAGTCTACAATATGCACTGGGACCCAACTTCTATTTAAAACTAATATGTCGTTAAATTTCATTATTAATATAAATATTATATGATATTTTTAGAAACAAATCAAGTAAATAATTAAAAAGATGAATAGGCAACAATATCATAAGGCAATAGGAAATGATTATGACATATTATATGGTCATACGAAAGATTGCGATGGAAGCATAGAATCATATATTTATAAAGGCCCCAAATCTCGGGGCCATGCTCCGCCCGATTATGCAAGACTTTGTGGTGATCCGATAAATTTTAATACTTCAAAAAGTTGGAGATTTGACCCAATTAGCCATATTGTTTTTTGGTGGGGAAGACCAACAGACTTAGAAAAAGAAGATGTTGAATATAGGTTAAAAAGAAATTGGAAAATTAAAAATCCCATTAAACATGATATTTTATTTTCAAATCCGGCATTTGCCAATAAAACAGATGCTGAAGATTATAAAATTAAACAATTTATATCACATGGATACGGTGACAAAAATGATGAAAAACCACCGACATTTGCACAATATATGAGATATAGGTATCGGCATTCCGGTGATTAAAAAATAAAGGCCTTTGTTGAAAAACAAAGACCTTTTCGTTTTATAATAAACAATTAATCTGTTTGTTCTACAAAACTATACAATGCCTCGGCTAGTTTAATTATCTTTTCCTGAGTTGGAACATTTGCAGATTCGAATACATTGGTGGTATTCTCACTACCTGCTAGCTCTGCCGTTCGATGGTTTCTATCAATTGTAGCCTGATATTCTTGCCAAAGATTATCATTTGCCATACGTAGAATTTCTAATCGAATTTCATATGCGTTTTTGTTCATGTGTGTGTCCTCCTTTCTGTGTGTATTTGTGACATTTATCACTTTATATAATATACTATGAAATAATTAAAAGACAACAAATATTTTATATTTCGTTTATGCTACGGGGACTGCCGCCATATTTTTCACGTGGAGGCTTGTCCCAACGATCATCAAAAAACAAATTATTACTGCGTCTTTCGTAATAGTCTTTATCATAATACGTTTCTGCATGATGAAGGGCGTCTGCGTAAGTAAGTCTACGATATTATTATATAATTCTTGTATTGCTTTTTCTTGTTTCTTTATTAAAGAACTCTTTAAATGTATAGCTTTTTTTGGATACCCGTTTGTTTCCATATAATTCTTGATAATGCTTTTTAATAGCCCCCCAGTCGGGTTCTTCTGGCAAGGGATATTTCTCGGCAGATTCTTTTTGAGCTTGTCTTATATATTTTATTAAATCATTATCACAGTTAAAACTTCCCTCCACATGTTGAGGAGCACCTTTAAGTGATTGTAAATTGTTGCTATAACAGTAAAAACTTCCACCCACATATTGAGGAGCACCTTCAAGTGATTGTAAATTGGTATGATTACAGTAAAATTCACCCCCCACATATTGAGGAGCCCCTTTAAGTGATTGTAAATTATTGTTAGGACAGTAAAAATTTCTGCCCACATATTGAGGC
>Ga0255345_1000873_pt1 | contig 47660 bp, 46 predicted proteins | sample wastewater_treat_6_FD_192415 | JGI IMG/M metagenome (GOLD analysis project Ga0255345, IMG submission 192415) | Wastewater microbial communities from Lulu Island WWTP, Vancouver, Canada - plant20 | ecosystem: Engineered > WWTP > Wastewater > Unclassified | place: Canada: Vancouver, British...
TGCCAGTATTCCATCGGATTGGTATAGGAAGAATGAGTTGCAGGATTATGAGGGTTACTATGCCTCAGTGATATATGCCTTATTTAATGGGGCAGGCTTAAGGACAATAGCAGAGGATGCAACAAATGCAGGACGGATAGATCTAACAGTGCTGTGGGAGAGTAATGCCTATGTTGTGGAGTTTAAGGTAGTGGAAGATAAGGCTGATGGTAATGCCCTGAGTCAGATAAAAGAGAAGAGATATTTTGAAAAGTATGTGAATAAATATAGCACTGTGTATCTTATAGGTATAGAATTTAGTAAAAAGGATAGAAACATAGTAAGCTTTGATTGGGAGAGATTTTAGTTCCACTCTCTGTGTGCTCCGTGGTTAACCTTGCTCTTCATCTTGAGGAGTGTTTTCTTTTATGTCCTCCAGAGGAGTTTTCCCTCTGCTACTTGTGATCCCGGCGATGAGGAAATCTCATGTTTGTTTCTTGACAAAACTTACATATTTATATAACTTATAAAGAGTTTTTTAAGATGAATAAAATTTAAACTTTTTTGAAAAAATTTTTTCAAAATTATAAAAACTTTCGTCCATTTTGTAAATGGCAAAAGAGGAGATTAAAAGATGATGACCCTTGCTGCAAAAGTCTACGAAGCTTTTAAGGAAGATGAGAACAAGGCAAGAGTTCTGGCAGATGTTATAGAGAGAATAGAGATTGGCATGAGCGATGTGGATATAGTGACATCCCATGATTTAACCAGGACAGAGTTAACACTCATAAAGGAGATAGAGCAAAACAGAGCAAACTTTGCCATAGAAATGGAAAAGGTCAGGAATGAGATAAAACAAACTGAATTAAAGTTAGTTAAGGAGATAGAAAAGGTCAGGAACGAGATAAAAGAAACTGAATTAAAGTTAGTCAAAGAGATAGAAAAGGTTAGATCGGATTTATCAATTGAGATAGAAAAGGCCAGGAATGAGATAAAGGAAACTGAATTAAAGTTAGTCAAGGAGATAGAAAAGGTTAGATCGGATTTATCAATTGAAATAGAAAAGGTCAGGAACGAGATAAAGGAAACTGAATTAAAGTTAGTTAAGGAGATAGAAAAGGTCAGAAATGAGATAAAAGAAACTGAATTAAAGTTAATCAGGGAGATAGAAAAAGTGCGCTCAGATTTAACGATTGAAATAGAAAAAGTTAGAGGTGATGTAGCGCAGGCTCGCTCTGATCTTACAATTGCGATTCACAGTAACAATGTCTCTGCCATAAGATGGCTTGTAGGGCTTATGATTACTCAACTAATTGCAGTAAGCGGCCTTCTTGTGGGACTTTTTCAGTATTTTTTAAAATAACTTTTCCAGAATATAAAGATAAATTGTAACGACTATGTTATTTTAAGGTGGCAAATGTTCAGAACTTATAAAAAAATAGCACGCAATAACTTTTCTACTGGGAAATCCCTTTGTTCACAATGGAAAAGAGCCACTTATAGGGACTATAAGTGAGAGTGTGGTTGCTTTTGAATCTAAATGTTATATTTACAATAAAATTATCATGAGGTCTGAGGGTAATTATTCTGTAGACCTCTTTAAAGGAATGTTACTTAGGTAGAAAAATCTCAACAATAGTTGCTCCCCAGTTATCACTATCATCGCGAAACAAAACCACCTCAGGTCTAACTTTTAGAATTTTATAGAGATTGCGCTTTTTGACTGATTTACCTTTACCGTGGATTATCTTTACAACTTTGTATTTTTTTTCCACAGCGTTTCTTAGGAAATGATCAATAATGAGTTCTGTATCTGCAGGATGAAAGTGGTGCAAATCAATTGTGTCTGTAAATTCAAGCTGCATTGTGCTGCTATTTATTTGAGCCTGAGAGAGTCTGTATTCAAGAGATTTCCTTGACCAGCCGCTATCTTTATTTTTTTCCAATTTTGAGTAAATGCAACCACAGTAGTTTTGCCTGTAAAAACTATTCTTTTTTGAGAGCTCAATTGATTTGCGCACACCATCATTTTTTTTGAAATCTGCAATAAGGAAAGCCACACCATATTTTTGCGATAGTCTATCGCCTGCCTCGTTTATTTTTGATGCATCTTTGTGGGGGCTTATGGAGAGAGATGTTGCAACTATATCAAATTTTAATTCCTTAGCCTTCTGGAATGTCTTTTCAAGCCTCATTTCGTAGCAAATCCAGCAGCGCTGTGATCTTTCACCCATAAATTTGTAGTCCTTTACCAGGGAGACCCATTTTTTTACATCTGGCTCCTCAATGAGCAAGGGGAACCCCCGAGTTTTGCTGTATGAGGTAAGCTCGTTAAGCCTCACAATATACTCTTCCTGGGGCATAATGTTTGGATTGTAAAAAAAAGCAGTTACCTCATAATTCTCTTGTAGCACCTCATAGACATAGGCCATACAAGGGGCACAGCAGGTGTGAAGCAGAAGTTTTTTCACAGCTTTAATTACTTGAGATATTTATCCATGAATTTTGAAAACTCTTCAGCTTTTTTTGGTTCTGCTTTACCATCCAGCCACAGCAGAAATTTTGGTTTAACCTCATTTCTTGTTTCTGGACAATACTCATGATGTAAAACATATCTGGTTATGTCATATTTTATTAAATTGAAAATAGTTTCTGCCTTTGCAAGACATTCAGGTGAAGAGCCTAAGGTTTCACATATTTTCACTATGATCTCATGTTTATCCATTTCTCTGAGCTCATCATTGCAACATTTTGAATAGAGTTCATTGCAGAGAGATATTTCATCTGTAAGCTCAGGTATATAGGCTTTTTGTTTTTCTTTAGCCATTTAAGTTCCTCCTATAATTATTCCTACAGGGAATCAGCTTTTGTCTGACAAAAACATACTAAAATATGGTTCAAAAGTCAAAAAAAAAGTAAAAAAAATATATTTTTTTTAAAAAAATTTTCAATGTTAATTTTTTAATCTCTATCATGGAATAAGGTATATTGAAAAATCATTAGCAAAATGGTTCCATATTTGAAGTAACAGGTTTTTGCTACTGTTATAAGCTATGGGATAGGGGTTTTTGGAACTTGAGACATAACTCTGGCTGGGTGATTGTTGAATTTTTATGCAGATGGCTGTATTATATCGTTTTCTATTGTATTTTTGTGACAACAAGAGTCAAATCAGATGTTGGCAGAGAAATCCCCATAAATCTTTCGTATGAATCTTTGATATTTTTTATAATGTCTGCTGGATTTTTTGCCTTATTTTCTTTCACCAGGTTCCTTAGCCTCAAAAGGCCAAAGTTTTCTCCAGCACTATTTTTTGAATTTATTATTGATTTTGAATAAAGGACACATATATCACCAGATTTAAACTCAGAGGTTGCCTCTCCATATTCTGACATTGGATCATATCCCAGTGGAGACCCCTCTGTATCAAGAGTATCAAAATCGTTTTTGTCAATTCTGTATACATCCATTGGGGGGAATCCTGCATTGGAATAGTATATTCGCTTATTCTTTATGTCTATAAAACAGTAAAAGGCTGTAACCAATTCTCCAGCTCCTTTTGTGTATTCATGTATTACAAGGTTTATACGCTTCATCATGGCATAAGGTGATGCTGCTTCATTTATGCAGGAGTGAAAAACAGATCTAAAAATCACAGAGTATAAAGCATTATGAATGCCTATACCAGAAACATCGGTGCAAAGCATTGCCAGAGTATTTTCTGTGGGATGAAGAAAGTCCAGATAGTCGCAACCTCTCTGATATCTTGGAGCATACATAAAAGATACCCTGAGACCTGATATATTTGGCACACTTTTAATTATAGCACTATCAAGAATATTAGATGAAAGCTCAAGACTCCTTGATATGAATTTATCTTTTTTCGCTTTGTCGTAGGCCATGACTGCAATCAAAAAATCATTTAATCGGGTTCTAAAGTCCTCCAGTGACAAAATCTCTTCCACAGGAAGATTTTTACCATTGACTCTCTTGCCTGGACAAAGCATGCCAAGTAGTCGGTTTTCGTAATAAATAGGCATAATAAATCCAATATCGTATTTGTTTATAAATTCTGCAATCTCATCACGTATGGATTTAAAGTATTCATCATCTCTATATATTCTATCCTCTGTGAGAATCTGTTGGTTTCGTGCAAACCATTTAACAAGAGGTGAGTATCGTTCTATTATGTATGGCGAGTTTTTCTCTTTTGATGTATCAAAAAATATTTTAAAGTTTCTATCCTCTTCATCGTAGAGAAAAAATATTACTCGTGCAAGAGATAATTCTTTATAGAGGTAGGTAGCGCTGGTTTCTATGAGTTCATTAATTGTTTTAAGTTTTTCTGCTTTTTTGATATATTTGTTTGTCAATTCCTCTATATTATAAGATCCTCTTCTATATGTTCTATTTATCCACCTTTGTAAAATAATTGTTAATGTCAAAAATATTGCTGCTATTACCATGGAGGTTATTTCTGGATAAATTTTATATTTATCAGAGATAAAGTCACTTGCAAAAATAGCTGCAATGACAGGTGCGAAAAATACAGAAGTCAATGCAAAGTAGCGCATTGTAAGAAAAATTGCAGTTCTGATATTCATCAGGTTGTATGCTATAATTGAGTAAAAGAGTGTTACTGTTGTTGCAATTGACGTAAGAGTTGGTGCTATAACATAGAAGGTGTAGTTATTGTAAAATAGTGGTAAAAATATGGAGCCAGTATATGTGAAGATTATAAAAATGGATGTGGCAAAGATCACATACCTGATTTGGAGCCTGAATGTTTCAACTTTAGTTTTTACATAATTATAAATAAATACAAACATGCTTGCAAGAAAGTATAAAAAAGATAGTGAAGCATATATGTAGTATAAAAATCCATAAGTCCTTATAGGCGTAAGGTTTTCAAATCTAACTGCAGATATGGAGTAGTCAGTCTTGAGAATTAAAGCTGCAATTAGAATAGCTGGCATTGCTGCTATAGTTGTGATATACCATTTAATCTTTTTTTGTTTCTCTGGATATGTAAGTGAGAGGTTAAAAAAGGCTGCAGAAAATATAATAGTTGAGGCCTGACTCATTCTGGCAAATAAAAGAGTGTATTTTGAATCGTAAAAGTAATAGGTGAGGAATATGGAAAGCATTATCATTGCACCAGAAATGTTATACCAGAAATAGTATACAGGAGACTGTCCACCTCTATTTTTTATCAAAACATAAAAGGCTGTAAATATGAGCACTATAACACAGACAGCAGGTGATATCGTGTTTATATAATAAAGCATAAATGACCCTTTGATTTTGTATTTATGAATTTATCTTAAAGTATAACTATTTATAATGCAACTATTTTACTCTATAATAAAAAATATTGACTCAAAAAGAATAAAGATTTATATTTAATTAAGGGATATTTGATTTTATGGATTATTTGCATTCAAGTTCAGCTCTTGTTATTGTTGATATGCAGCGATATTATCTGGAAGATGATTCTTCCTATAGCAGGTATTTTAATTTTTTATATCCAGGATCTTTGAGCTATATAAGGGACAGATCTCAAAAAGTAGTTATCCCTAATATACAAAAATTAATAGATTTCTGGAGAAATAATAATCTTCCTGTAATATACTTAAGACTCTGCGGAGAAAAGCCAGATAGAAGCGATCTCCACAGATTTTTTTTGAATTCTTATCTTGAAGGCAAAAGAAATGGCTATGATGGGGTCTATCCTTTATGCCATGAAGAAGAGGCAGATGTTATTCCTAAAATTGCACCTTGCAAAGGTGATATTGTTGTAAACAAAACCACTTTTAGTCCTTTTTCCTCAACGGATATAGATATCAGATTGAAGTCTCTGGGAATTTCTTCTCTCATATTCACTGGTCTTGCAACAAGTCAATGTGTGGAGACAACAGCAAGGGATGCCTCAGATAGGGGATATGACGTTATTCATATAGAAGATGCTCAGGCTGACTATGATGAAATGACTCATAGAGCATCTCTCTATAGCTCAAGAGGAGTTTGTGGTGGAGCCTTATTTGATACAGAGAGTTTTATCCAATATTACAAAGAGCTATATCATGTTTAGATATTCCTTTTTTATTTAAAAAAGCGAATCATGATTTTATCTCTATCTTTATTTCTGTATAGCTGCACTAATTTTTCATTGTAATTACTCCCACTAAGGCTTGTATTAGTGAGCCTTCCTGAATTTCCTTGAATTGCATATTCCATTTGTATAATTTCATGCTTGATCTTTTGAGATTCCATGAATGATTTTATGGTTTCAAGATATCTGTGATCTATTTCGCCATCTATATAATTTGAGGTAATGTTTACAATTCTTCCCTTAGAGTCTCTAATGGCATTTATTATGCTCTGCACATCATTTTGAGCAGATAGCGTTTGAACGTATGCTCTGTTTTGTGGATCAAATCCGCTTTTAACGGCAGTGGCTGTTGCTATTATCATCATAGAGGCAGCTATTGCTGGTATAGATTTTATATACATTTTCCTTCTGTGACGGGCTTTGCATATAGAGAGAGTTTTTTCGCATAAGTCAGGAAATTCAAAGCACTCATTGTGTAGTTGCGATAGCAAAGAAATGCATCTCTGCAATGCATATAGCTCACATCTGCATATTTCACAACTTTTGATGTGCTCAAGAACAAATATCTTCTCTTCCTCAGAGAGAATTTCGTCTATAAAATCCGAAAGCTGCTCTGTAGTAAGATGTTTTGAAGTCATACTAAACCTCTGGCATGTAGTCTGTTTTTTAAATATTCTCTTCCCCTATGAATGCGAACCTTCACATTGGAGAGGTTTATCCCAAGGATGTCTGATATCTCGTTGTAAGACAACCCCTCAATGTCCCTTAAAGTGAGAATTTCTCTGAAATCATCCGGGAGCTTTTCTATCTCCTCTTTGATTATTTTCAGAGAATCCTCTGTTATTATCTTGGCCTCTGGATTTTCTCTTGTATCGTGAAGTTGAATATCCACCTCATCCTCACCTCTGGTTATCTTTAATGGCACCATGCTGAATCTGCTGTTTTTCTTTTTGTAATTTTTACAATGGTTAACCATTATACTATATAACCATGTAGAGAATTTTGATTCCTGCCTAAAAGAATCAAGCGCCTCCAGCACTGTTATAAAAATATCCTGAGTAATATCCATAGCCTCATCATAATTACCGCATTGATAATAAACATATCTAAATACCATATTCTGGTATTTCTTTATTATCTCTGCAAAGGCGTCTCTATCTCCCTCCAGAACTCTGTTTACTATTTCAATGTCATTTATAGTGGACATGGTTATCCTGTTAAGGTTACACTTTTAATTCACTTTAAATACAATTTTTGCAAATTTTCTTTTGCCCACTTTGAGAATCCCATCTCTGGCCTGCAACTCTGTGTCTGGATCTGCTATTTTTTCGCTGTCAAAGTAAACTCCTCCTCCAGTAACTAACCTTCTTGCCTCTCCATTGCTTTCAGCAAAGCCTGCAAGAGTTATGAGTTTTACAATCCAGATTTTGCCATCTTTAAGCTCTTCCTTTGATATTTCAATCTCTGGCATTTCATCAGGTATGTCCTTTTGAACAAATATCCTGTTGAATTCCGCCTCAGCATCATCAGCAGTTTTTTGATCATAGAACTGGGCGCATATCTCTTTGGCAAGTCTTACCTTTATGTCTCTTGGATGTATGGTGCCATCTTTCATTCCCTGCTCAAGCCTTTTTACCTCATCCATTGGAACATCTGTTACAAGCTCATAGTATCTAAACATAATGTCATCTGATATGGACATTGTTTTGCCAAAGATATCCCGTGGATGTTCATTTATTCCTATATAATTGTTAAGTGATTTGCTCATTTTTTGAACCCCATCAAGGCCAACAAGAAGGGGAAGAGTCATGATAATCTGTGGCTCCTGGCCATATTCCTTTTGAAGATCTCTCCCTACAAGAAGGTTGAATTTTTGATCTGTTCCCCCAAGCTCTACATCTGCCTTAAGAGCTACAGAGTCATATCCCTGAACGAGTGGATACATAAACTCAAGGATGGATATGGGTTTGCCTGATTTATATCTATTTGCAAAGTCATCTCTTTCAAGCATCCTTGCCACAGTATATCTTGATGTAAGATCAAGAACATCAGCAAAGGTCATTGGGCTACACCATCTTGAGTTAAAGTCCACGATAGTTTTTTCAGGATCTAAAATTTTGAAAACCTGTTTTTTGTAGGTTTCTGCGTTTTCCAGAACCTCTTCCCGTGATAACCTCTTTCTTGTTTCTGATTTTCCAGAGGGGTCTCCAATCATGCCTGTAAAATCGCCTATTAGGAATATAACTCTATGCCCCATCTGCTGAAAGTGTCTCATCTTTCTCAGGAGAACTGTATGGCCAAGATGAATATCCGGTGCTGTAGGATCAAAACCAGCTTTTATTGTTAAGGGCTTGTTTTCTTTTTCTGATTTTTCCAGCTTTTTTTTAAATTCCTCAATAGGTATTATCTCTTCAGTTCCTCTCACAAGGAGTTCAAAATCATTCTTTATCATTGCATTTCTCCAGATTTTTTAAAATTTAATCAATGTTCTTTTTTATTGTCATCGTCATCATCATCGTCGCTATTGGAATCCCTCAGGCTCCTGAGGATATCTTTTATATCAAAATCAGGACCAAATTCTGATATATAATAATATTGGGCTATTATTGCAACCAGTTCTTTTTTTTCTTCTTCTGCTTCTTCTTCAGAATCAAAGGCTATTAGTATGGGGGCATCTGTTCCAGATAGGAATACCTCAAGGCAATATTTATTGTTTTCGTCCTGGGTTACTCCCACAGCAGTAATCTTTGGAATCACTATAGCAATAGAACCGTAATCAATAACAGGTAGCATACATTTCTCCAGAAATTTAGTAAAATTTTAAGTAATTATTTTTGATCAAGCCTGAGTGGGGGGCTTAAATCGTGATAATTACTACAGAGCAATTGATAAATTACATTGATTTATGTCTATTTTATAAATGCAATAATAAAACTTGTTACCCACAACAATAAATTTAAAAAAAATTAGATATGAATTATTTTTGCAACTTATCAGTTAAAAATAAAAAAGGCGGGCATCTTGCCCACCCTTTTTATAAAAAGGAATTACTGTAAAATTTTAGTAAAAATCAGTAAAAGATGAATTATCTCCAGAAAGCTTAGCAAATTCCTTTAGCAATTCCTTTTGCCTTGATGAGAGTTTTTTTGGCACAGCTATATTTATTTTTACCAGCTGATCTCCTTTGCCATAGGAACCAAGATAGGGAATTCCGTGACCTTTAAGTCGGAACATTTGCCCATTTTCTGTCCCTGCAGGAATTTTCATTTTTACCTTTGTTCCTGTAATAGTTGGCACTTCCACCTCTCCTCCAAGGCATACTGTTGTAAAAGGAACATCTATGACACAGAGTAGATCATTGCCGTGTCTATCGAATACATCATGTTTTTTAACATGAATCACTACATATAAATCTCCAGCAATTCCGCCAGCAGGAGCCTGTTCTCCTTCGCCTGTTATTTTAAGCCTTGAACCAGATTCCACTCCTGCAGGTATCTTAACAGTAATATTTCGTTTTTTCTTTGTAAGCCCTGTGCCATTACACACCTTACATGGAGATGTTATAATCTTGCCTTCTCCTCTGCATCGTGGACAGGTTTGCGATATAGAGAAGAATCCCTGAGTCTGCCTGATCTGTCCTATTCCGTTACATGTAGGGCAGGTTGTTGGCTGACTCTTTGAAGCAGAACCAGTGCCATCGCAGGCCTCGCAGGCTTCATTCCTTGGTATCTCAAGATGTGCCTCTTTGCCAGTGGCTGCTTCTTCCAGAGTTATTGAGAGATCGTATTGGAGATCTGCTCCTCTCTTTTGCCTTCTGGCTCTTCCCCTTGTGCCAAAGGATGATCCAAAGAATCCTTCAAATATATCACCAAGGTCAAGGTCCCCAAAAATGTCTGCAAAGTCTGTATAGGCACCACGGCCAAAGCCTTCAAAGCCCTGGACTCCCTCGTGGCCGAATTTATCATAAGAGGCTCGCTTTTTGGGATCTCGCAAAACCTCATAAGCCTCTGTTGCCTCTTTGAACTTTTCTTCGGCATCAGGGTCAGTCTTATTTTTGTCAGGATGATACTTTAAAGCCAGCTTTCTATAAGCCTGCTTTATCTCCTGCTCTGTTGCTGTTCTGGGTACTCCCAATATTTCGTAATAATCTCTCTTTGCCAAGTTGTGCCTCTTTTTTCTTTTAGGCTCAGATTTTTATCCGGCCACAAAGGGCCGGCTATAAAGGATAGCTGGACTTTTATCAGTCAACTACCTCTGCATCATATACCTTCTCTCCAGACTCAGAGGAGGTCTTTGTGCTACCTTCTGATGTCTGTTGTTGATTTGCTGCATCCTGATATATCCTTGAGGCAAAACCATGAGAAGCCTGTTCAAGTTCTGATTTAGCCTGCTTTATAGCTTCTATGTTATTTCCCTCCATAGCAGTTTTAAGCTTTGATATTGCAGAATTTATTCTGTCCTTTTCTCCTGCGTCAAGCTTAGCTTCATGCTCTCTCATCATTTTTTCTACTGAGTATATGAGAGAGTCGGATTCATTCCTTGCTTCAATAAGAGCCTTCATCTTTCTGTCTTCTTCTGCATGGAGCTCCGCATCTTTAATCATTTTTTCTATATCAGCCTCAGAAAGTCCACTGGAAGATTCAATTCGTATTTTTTGCTCTTTGCCAGTTCCAAGATCCTTTGCAGATACATGAACAATACCATTTGCGTCTATGTCAAAGGTAACCTCTATTTGAGGAACTCCACGTGGTGCAGGAGGAATATCTGTAAGCTCAAATCTGCCGAGAGTCCTGTTTTGTGAAGCCAGCTCTCTTTCTCCCTGTAAAACATGAATAGAAACCGCTGTTTGATTATCTGTTGCAGTAGAGAATATCTGGCTCTTTCTTGCAGGTATAGTGGTATTCCTCTCTATAAGCCTTGTCATTACACCGCCAAGAGTTTCTATACCAAGGGATAGAGGAGTAACGTCCAACAGGAGCACATCGTGAACATCTCCTGCAAGAACTCCTCCCTGAATTGCTGCACCAATAGCAACAACCTCATCTGGGTTAACGCCTTTGTGTGGATCCTTTCCAAAAATACGCTTAACAAGATCCTGCACCATTGGGATTCTTGTGGAACCACCAACAAGTATTACCTCGTCTATATCACCTGGGGTAAGTCCTGCATCCTCAAGGGCCTTCAGACATGGTATTTTTGTAGACTCAACAAGGTCTTCAATTAGCTGTTCAAATTTTGCCCTTGTGAGAGTTGTAACAAGGTGCTTTGGACCGCTTTGATCCGCAGTAAGGAATGGTATGTTTATCTCTGTCTGCATCTTTGCAGAGAGCTCAATTTTTGCTTTTTCTGCAGCCTCTTTTAATCTCTGCAGAGCCATTTTGTCTTTTGATACATCTATTCCGGTTTGTTTCTTGAATTCAGCTATAAGCCACTCCATTATCCTCTGGTCAAAGTCATCACCACCGAGGTGAGTATTACCATTGGTAGATTTAACTTCAAAAACTCCATCTCCCAATTCAAGTATGGATATATCGAATGTTCCTCCGCCGAGGTCATATACTGCAATCTTTTGGTTTTGTTTGCCTTTATCAAGGCCGTATGCAAGAGCAGCAGCAGTTGGCTCATTTATAATTCGCTCAACCTCAAGACCTGCAATTTTACCTGCATCCTTTGTTGCCTGTCTTTGAGCATCGTTAAAATATGCTGGAACTGTTATAACAGCTCTTGTAACAGTTTCTCCAAGATAGTCTTCTGCTGTTTGTTTCATCTTTTGTAAAATTCTTGCAGATATTTCCTGAGGAGTGAACTCTCCAGCAACAGTTTTAATAACTACACCGCCTTTACCGTCATCTTTGACAGTATATGGAACCATTGATATTTCATTTGTAACCTCAGAAAACCTTCTACCCATAAATCTCTTAACTGAGCGAATTGTATTTTCTGGATTGGTGATTATCTGATTCTTTGCAACCTGACCAACAAGCCTTTCACCTTTATCTGTATATGCAACTATAGAAGGTGTAGTTCTCTGTCCCTCTGAATTTTGAATAACTATAGGCTCACCACCTGACATAACAGCAACGCATGAGTTGGTTGTCCCTAAATCTATTCCTATTATTTTACTCATAGTTTTTACTCCTTATTGAAGATATTATTTTAAAGATTATTTTTCAATATAAATTTAATTTAAATTATTGAACTGCCTCAGTATTTGTTTCCTCCGTTGTTTCAGCCTTTGGCATTGGTTTTGAAACTTTTACCTTAGCAGTTCGTATTACATATTCATCAAGCTTAAATCCCTTTTGATAAACCTTTGTAACTGTATCAATCTCTACATCTGGATCTGTTGTAATCTCTACAGCCTCATGAAAATTTGGGTCAAAGGGCATATTCTCTGATTCAATCTCCTCTATGCCATATTTCCCCATTGCCTCCATGAGTCTTTTAGAAGTAAGCTTTACTCCTTCAATGAGGGAACCGCCCACTTCATTGGAATTGCTTTCTGATAATGAAGAAGCTATATCTATGGCTCTCAGCAGATCATCATTTATGTTGAGCACATCCAGTGCAAAATCTTTAATTGCTATTTTTTTGTATTCCTCCTGCATTCTGGCGTTTCGTTTTTTATAATTCTCAAAATCCGCCTGTCTTCTCTGGAGGAGATCTTTTAAAGTCTCAAGCTCCTTTCCAAGCCTTTCTATCTCTGCATCCTTTTGTGCAAGTAAATCTGCAGAGTCATCTTTTTGACTCTCCAGACAAGGCTCACAGGTGCTACTTTCATTGCTCAAGTTATTATTTTCATTTTCTGCTGAGACTTCTTCATTATGCACATCTTCATGTGACATCTCTTTTTTTTTCTTAGCCTGTTCTTTTGTCATCATTTCCGCTCCCAGTAATTATTTTGACATTTTTGTGAGCAGCCCTGTAACTGCTTTTCCTGTGTAGTCTACAAGGGGGACTACTTTTTCATAGTCCATCCTTGTAGGTCCTATTACGCCCACAGCTCCTACAGGCTTATTACCTATTTTGTAGGAGGAGGCTACAAGGCTACATCCACTGATTTTTTCGTTTTCTATCTCCTCTCCGATTAGGATGTTGATCCCATCTGTTTCTATGTATTGTTCCAGTATCTCTTTTAGTATATTTTTTTCTTCAATTATATTGAGCAAGCTCTTAAGTCTTGACTCCTCCACCATCTCAGGAAGCCTTAAGAGGTTTTCTATTCCATCAATGTTTATTTTTGCATCTCCTGTTTCAGATAGAGCAATTTGGGCAATATCAAGAGCAAGCTCTTTATTTGTAGAAGTTCTTCTGTCGTCTCTCAATTCTTTAAATATATTTTCCTTGATTTGATTCAAAGAGTATCCACAGAGTTCCCTTGTGAGAAATTTTGAATATTCAGATAGCTCATCCTGGGTAACTCTTACAGAAATATTCACCTTTTTAGTTAAGATCATACCTGTCCGTGTAACTATGATAACAAGAACCTCATTGCTTTCAAGCTGTATGAGCTCAATAATTTTTAGAATAGTAAAATCAGGGTTTGGTGAGAGCATAACCCCTGCATAATTTGATATTACAGAGAGCATCTTAGTCACAGATTCAAAGATTTTATCAAGCTGTAACTCCCTCTGAAATATTTTTTCTTCAATTTCTAAATCCTGAAAGGTTGAGTCATAGCTATCCAGAAGAGAATTGACATAATACCTGTAACCCTTATCAGTCGGGACCCTACCAGCAGATGTATGAGGTTGCATAAGGTAACCCATCCTTTCAAGGTCATACATTATGTTTCTCATGGTAGCAGGGGAGAGAGAAAAAGAGTATTTTTGAACAAAAGATCTGGACCCCACTGCCTTACCAGTGGCAATATACTCGTATACTATTGAATTAAGAACAGCGGACTCTCTTTCGTCCAGCATTCTTTCATTTTCAAACACCTTTTTCATGGCTCACCTCTTATTATTAGCACTCGTTTTATGTGAGTGCTAATAATAATATAATAGTAGCTTTTTTAAACGTCAAGGAAAAATTTTTGATTTTTTGATATTTTTTCGTTATTTAGGCTTTTTTTTGAGTTTTTCTTCTGGATTTTGTTTTTTATCATCCGCTTCAAGGTTAAGTCTTGCTGCATCTATTATTGTTTTTAGTTTTTCAGCTTCATTGGCCTCTCCCATAGTTATGTGGATTTTTCTTAAGGCCTCAAGGATATCTATGGATTTTTTTAGATCCTCTCTGGATTTTGAGGATAATTCATATTTTGTTCTATATTGTTTCGCTGCCTCCTCAAGGAGGTCCTTTGCAAAGCGAAGATGCTCTATCCTTGTGCGAAAAAATTCTTCTCGTGGATCTCGGTATTTTAATATATCAGAAAAATTTATGAGATTTCTTGTTATAACTGCCACTTTGGCCTGTAATTCCACAAAAAACCATTTCCATTTTGACTCTTCACCCATGCTGTTTTTGAGATTGTTCAGGGTGTCATCTATTTTTGTTGCCAGATCATAAAGATGCCTTGGATTTAACCTGTTTATTCTCTCAAGATATTCCTCATTCTCTTTAAGGGAATCTCTGTCAACGTCATCTCCTACTATTTCTTTCATCAGCTGTAGTATTTTGGAAAAGTTGGACTTAGCCAGATCAAGGCTCTTATTGTTTTTTATGCCCAGAATATTTACTGAAAGATTGCTCATTCTTATATAAATATCTATAGTTTTAAATAAATAAGCTATAATCTCCAGGTTATAATATGGTTCAAGTTTTGGATTGCTCTTTTTTTTAAGGGTGATCTCTCTTATTTTTTTTTCAATTTCGTCAGATTGTGCTTTTAAAGGTTTAATCTCATCATTATATGTGGCTTTTTGAACCTTTGTTATTGCCATAGCGTTTACCTTATGTCTAAGTGTCTTTTTTAACTTAAGTTTCTTATAGCTTTAAAATAAATACTTTTCAAGATTATTTTTTTATTTTAGTAATAATTCCTGAAATAGTTTTTAGTGTAAAGTAATGACTTATATCTCCTGATGATAGCAATATACAATGTTTTGCCTGAAAAACTCAGGAGATAAAGTTTATATTTATATCGGATTATACATTAAAATTGTTGCAAATTATAAAAAGATATGCTATAGAATAAACCTTTATTTTTATTTATGAGAGGTTAAGAGTGGCGGGTTGTTTCCATTTTTCTGAGGCTATTTCACTTGCTCTACATGCTATGGAACTTATGGCCAGGGAGAGTGATACTGTGTTTACAGCAAAGACTCTTGCAGAGAGGCTTAATGCCAGTGAAGCTCATCTGGCAAAGGTTTTTCAAAGGCTTGTTAAGACTGATCTTGTTGTCTCTCACAGAGGTCCCCATGGAGGTTTTAAGCTCAAAAAAAATCCACAGGATATAAGCTTGCTTGAGATATTTAATGCAATAGAAGGTCCTATGAGACCTGATGTTTGCCCAATGATTAAGGATTCCTGTCCCTTTAGTAAATGTATATTCAGTGGCATAATGTTTAAGTTTCAGAAGGAGTTTATGGATTTTATAGCTAAAAATAAACTGAGCGATTTTATTCTTCAGGGATAGGTAAGTATGTTTTTTAATATAACTATTATTAAAATTTTGTAGTTAACAATGAAAAGAAGAATAGAATTTTTTGGAGTGCTTTTTTTCATTTTTATATTTATATCTCTCTTTTGTTCTTCAAAAAGTGCAATTGAATATGATTATTCTAAATACATGATAGATGACCCTGTATGGGAAACTTCTGCAAATAAAATAGATCTTTTTCATAAAGAGAAACTTCAGGCTAAAAAAAACTGGCCAAAGCAGGAAGCTACAATTACTGCAGTTGGAGATGTGGCTCTTAACTTTGCATTTATGGAAGAGGTTATGGCAAAGGTCTCTTCAAAATATGGCAAAGAGGCTGCATTGAAATATCCTTTTAAAAATGTAAAAAATGAATTTAAGGGCATTGTCTTTTGCAACTTAGAGGCTCCAATTACAAAAAATAGCATCAAGGCCTTTCCAGATAAGGACGAGGTCTTTTACTTTGCCTCTCCTGCAGGCAGCGAGTATATTTTAAAACAAGCTGGGTTTAATATAGCCTCTCTTGCAAATAATCACATTAAAGACTGTGGCGATGAGGGAATGTTTGAAACTGCAGAAAGACTCCTCTCTGTTAATATAAATCCTGTTGGCATAGGGAAAAATATTGATGAGGCTTTAAGACCTCTTTATGTATGGCACAGAGGTGTGAGAATTGCTTTTTTTGCTATAAATAATGTAATACCAAAAAGTGTATGGGCAACCCCCTTCAGTCCAGGCGCTGCTGGTGGTAGCGATGAGCTTATAATCTCTGCAATAAAAAGGGTTAAAGATGAGGTTGATACTGTTGTTGTGAGCATTCACTGGGGCGAAGAGGTTGTTGTAGATTTCCCTATTGCTGTGCCTCAAAAAGAACAAGTTGAGCTTGGCCATAAGCTGATTGACGCAGGTGTAAGCTGTATTCTTGGACATCAATCTCACGGAATAGGTAAGGTGGAACTTTATAAAAATGGAATAATATTTTATAGCTTAGGGGACTTTGTCTTTGCCGGAAGAAATTCAGCAAATCATAGAGTTAGCATAATTGCAAGGGTTAATTTAAGTGCCAGAGGCCTTGAATCTTTTACTATTATTCCTGTTAATATAAACCCCCTTGAGGTTCAGTATTCCCCTGTTATACTTCCAGAAAAAAAAGGAAGAGGTGTAATAGATAACATTCTTGTAGACAAAGAAAGCAGGTATATTGATTACTATACTTCAAAGGCTAATTTTTAAATATGATTTGCAGTAAAAAAATTTTTTCAAAATTGTTCTTTAATGGCCTTCTTATTTTCCTCATTGCTGGATTTTCTAATCTTTTCTCTCAAAGTCTTGTGAAAAATTCAAAAGAAAAGACTATTGGTTCCATAAGCCTTGTATTTGTTCCTGCTGGTTCTTTTTTTATGGGCAGAACTGTTGATGGTGCAGACTACTCCCCGCAAAGAAATGTCCATATTACAAAGGCTTTCTGGATTAGCAAATATGAAATTACACAAAAAGAGTATTATGATGTCACTGGAACTAATCCCTGCCAGGGAAGCAAATACGGAACTGGTGATAATCTCCCTGTTTATAATGTAAGCTGGTATGAGGCAGTTGTTTTTTGCAATATCTTAAGTGAAAAGTATGGACTTGAAAGCTATTATAAAATAAGTAAAGATGAAGACAGGGATAACATCTCTGACTATGATGATGTAAAGTGGACTGTGACGATAAATGAAGATGCAAATGGCTTTAGGTTGCCAACAGAGGCTCAGTGGGAATATGCCTGCAGCGCAGGGAAAAGAGAGCGTTTTTTTTGGGGAGGTAATTCCTCATGGAATGGCGCAGGGGAATATGCCTGGCATCTCTTTAATTCAGGAGTTAAAAGCTATAGCAAAGGCAGGTTTTGGTGGGTCAAATATCATACTGTTAAGCCTGTTGGTAAAAAAAGGCCTAATCCCTTTGGAATCTATGATATGGCTGGCAATGTTGCAGAGTGGTGCTTTGATAGATATGAATATAATTATTATTTCTCAGGTGATGACATTGATCCCATGGGATGGCAGGGGCAATATAAATATAGGGTGGTAAGAGGTGGTGATATTTTAAATGCTCCTGAGGAGCTTGAGTCCTTCAGAAGATGGCAATTTGCTCCCTTTGAAAAGAGTGGCCTGAATGGGATAAGGTTGGTGCTACCTGCGGAGTAATTTTTATCTTTCAATAAATTTTAAGAATGATTTATTGCTTATAAGATATTTTGCTATTTTTTCGTATCCCTTTGCTGTTGGGTGACTGCTATCGGCAAATTCCTCTGGCAAAAGCATTGGACAATCTATTACCTCTATATCTTCCCTTTTAAGCTCTTCTTTTATTGCTTTAGTCATGGAGTCCATTTTTTTTATGCTACTGGCACTCATCATGTGTTCATTAAAGGGAGTTATTATTGCAAGTAGTTTGTTGTTTCTGTCTTGAAGAATTTTTATTGTCTTTAAAATAAATCTCCATTGTAAGGAGGCTTCCATATCTACCCATTGAATATCCTGTATGGTAAGACCCCTTGGAGTTATTGATTCAGGTGGCATGAATTTTTTTTCCTCTGGTTTAAAAAACTCAATTATATTCTTTTGAGGATTTTCCATTGTCCATTGGTATAAATTGGAAGAATTGAATTTGCTTATTTTTATATGATCTGCCCATAAAAGAAATTCAAAATTTTTTTTAATAGCTGATGATAATCTTTCTTCTATGGTGGGCTGATATGCAGGTATTTTTTCCAGAAATTGTGGCAGCAAAATTTTATGGTTAATCTCATTATTTTGTTCTCCAGAGAGATCGTGTCTCCTTGAGCTCATCCACAGGAGGTTTATTCCTATGATGACTTTTTTGTTTTTTATATCTCCAGCAAAATATTCAACAAGGCCATTCATTGCTGCAGGATGCACTCCATCTATTCCGGCATTTCTGAAATTTTTTTGTGACAATAAATTTAGCTCCCCAGAAAGGCTTTCCTCTTCATGGACATAATGTCCCCATATAACAGAGTCTCCCAGTAAAGGGATTGAGTCAATCTGTGAGAGAAATTTTGCATATTTATTAAACAAAAAGTAATCTTCCCCAGCGTAATAGGGAATTCTATAGTTTTGTGTAAATATTTTCTCATCAATGAGAGGAAAGAGCTTTGGCAGCATTATTATTGATATCACTAAAAAAAATATTATTGCTATGGAATAATTTATTTCTTTTTTCATTTTGCTTTCCTAAAACTGGAAATATATAAAATCGCTGAGATTACCGGAACAAAAAAAGATTATATAGAAGATCATCAGACATGAAAGTATGGTCTTAATTATATCCCTTTCCATAAATTCAATAATTCTGTATTCCTTAAGCCAGTGATGAATATAGGCAATAATCATAAGGGCAATCATAAAAGGTGGTATATCGGTAGATTTAAAATTGAAAGAAAATATTCCATATATAAAATCAAAGGCATCAGTGGCAGTTTCTGCTTTGAAGAAAATCCAGGTAAATATGATTACAATAAAAATCAATATTCGCTTTATGCTGAGAGGAATATAAGATATCAATTTTACACTGGAGATCAATTTAGATGCTACATGTAATACTCCGTGGATAGACCCCCATAATAGAAAATTCCAGGCAGCTCCATGCCACAGCCCTGATAAAATCATTGTTAGCATAATATTGCGGATTTCCTTTATCCGTCCGCTTCTGTTTCCACCCAGCGGTATGTAAAGATAATCTCTAAACCATGAAGAGAGGCTGATATGCCATCTTGACCAGAAGTCTCCGGTGCTTGCAGCCATATAAGGAAGTCTGAAGTTTTCCATAAGATCTATGCCAAAAAGTTTAGCAACGCCTCTTGCCATATCTGTGTATCCACTGAAGTCGAAGTATATTTGCCATGTAAAGGCAAGGGCTCCTAAGATTAGATCACCTGATGAGAAGTTTGCTGGATTAGAAAATATCTTATCAGAAAATAAAGCAAAATAATCTGCCAGGGCCTGTTTTTTAAAAAGTCCATATACAAAGAGGTTAAATCCTATTATTAAATTTTCTTTTTTTAGGTGAGAAAGGGATTTTAACTGTGGGATGAGATTTGAGGCTCTTGCAATTGGACCTGCAGAAATTTGTGCAAAAAAAGAAACAAATAGACCATGAATAGCAAAATTTTTTTCCTGTTGGAGCCTTCCATAGTAGCTATCAATGACATATCCCATGGATATAAAAATAAAAAATGATAATCCAGTGGGAGCTTGAAAATTTATAACAGGCAATCTCAGTGAAGCATCGGCAAGCTGAAGTATTTCATTAAGTGATGTTAATATTAAGAGAGAATATTTAAAAATAGCAAGTATTGAGATGCTGTTTATAATAGATAGATATAGCCAGAGCCTTTTTTTTTCTGAGTTATTTATTTTTTTTATCAAGAAATAATCAAAAAATATAACCCATAAAAGTATAGCAGCATGAAGTGGATTTTTCCAGCTTGCAAAAATTATAGAAAATATTAACAGAGTTATTATTTTCCCCTTTATACTCTTAACAAAGGAGAAAATAAGCACCGTAGAGATTATAAAAAGCAAAAAGCTCCATGTAGAAAAGAGCATTATTTATCAGTCTCCCTTTCGGACGCATCTAAAACCTATGGTGTCTCTCAATATACATGCATCGCTTAGGGAGGGATCTTTTGATCTTGCTGTTGAGTTTACAATCTCTTCAGAATCATTCCATGAGCCTCCGCGTATAACTCTCTCATTTCCATTTTTTGGTCCCCGTGGATCTTTTGAGGGGGAGTTTTTGTAATAGTCTTTATCATAAAAATCATTACACCATTCAGCAACATTCCCATAGATGTCAAAGAAGCCCCATGGGTTTGGCTTTTTTGAACCTGCAGTTTCTGTTTTACCCTGAGAGTTTTTGCTAAATACTGCATAATTCTTGAGATTTTTTGGATCAGGGGCAAAGAAAAATTTACCTGAAGTTCCTGCCTTTGCGGCATATTCCCATTCTGCCTCAGTTGGTAGTCTATATCCATTAGCCTCAAAATTGCATTCCCATGTTTTTTCGTCATAGCATGGAGTAAGGCCTTCCTCTATTGAGCGCTCATTGCAATAAATTGCAGCATTTATCCATGCAACCATTTCAGCTGGTCTGTTTTCCCCTTTAAAGTGAGAGGGGTTTGGCAGGTCAAGAGTTTTGTACATTTTTTGAGTAACTTCATATTTATCCATATAAAAGGAAGAGATCTTTACTTTATGCAAAGGAGCATCAGCGCTGCCATCTCCCATAATAAATTCCCCTTCAGGAACAAAGATCATCTCTATCCCGGATTTTGTTGTTATTTCTTTAATAGATGTTTCAGTCTTTTTCTTGCATGAAAGTGAAGATAGGATAAATATAATACACATTAATGAAATTATTTTTTTCATATAATCCTCTGGAGATATAATTATCATGGAACCCAATCTGGTTCTTTATTATGATTTCCGTCAAAGGTAATCATTTTCCATCGCCCTGTTGCTACCTCTGCTACGCAGATATTCCATCCTGGAGCCATACCTCCTACATTTTGCTCACCATCTGGACCAAAGCTAAAGGCAATATACTTTCCATCAGGGGACCAATCAAGGTGGTAGACCTCATATCCCTCTGTCACATAAAGAAAAGGGATTTTATCTTTATCAGCCACAGGTGGCCTTTTTGACAAATCTATCTTTGCAATATTAAATTGCCTATCAGAAGGTCCCCATCCTATATACTTACCTCTTGGTGAAAACTCAGGTCTGCATCCTGTTACATTTAACTCAAAGTATGAGCTTCCCTTTACTTCTATGGCAATATTTGTATGCTTAAAACCCATTCCGCCCAGAACAGTTGCAATTATATATTGGCCATCAGGTGACCAGCACAGATTATAGAGATGTTCCAGTGTTGCCTCTGGATGCACTGTAATTTTTCCAGTTTGCATATTGTAGAAGAAAAGCCCCTTTGTTGACCAGCTTTCAAGGGAAAATCTTCTTGTTGACTCTGATTTTGTAAAGGCAATATATTTACCATCAGGTGACCAGCATGGTTGTCGTCCATGTTGCGCAATAAGTCTTCTGTTGCTTCCATCTATGTTCATTAGATATAGATCTCTTCTTCTGTTGCGTTCCTCTCCTGTATCAACAACAAAGGCAATTTTTTTTCCATTTGGAGATACCTTCGGGTACATTTCGTGAATATTGGGGGTGTTTGTTATGTTTTTTTTGTTTGAGCCATCTGCATTTATAATATATATGTCCCAGTTGTTATTTGAATATGATTCATATACAATTTTGTATTTTATATTTGATAGATCCAGTTCTTTTTCTGCCCCAAGACAAAGCATTATCATGGGAAATAGCAGAAATACAAAAAATTTTTTCATTTCTCCTCTTCAATCATTCATTGGCAAATTTATTTATTTGTTAATTTTTGTGGCAGCTATAATATATTTCAAGAATTTTTTAGAAATGATGAATGTTTAAATTGAAACTAACAAAAATTTTTCATTTTCAGCATTTTAAGGAATTCTTCTGGGTCATTGTATATTGGTTATTGCTGGATTTTGACTATGATTTATAAGAGGGGCTAAGCCAGAAAAGCTTAGCCCCATAAGTATGATTAGTTATTTTACCTGTGTGAGTGTAACTGCAGCTGTATTTACTATCTCTTCCCATGTGCATCCACGAGATAGGTCTGTAATTGGTTTTGCAAATCCCTGGAGGAATGGGCCGTAAGCTGCTGCATTTCCAAATCTTTGAACTAATTTATAACCTATATTTCCAGATTGGAGGTCCGGGAATATTAAGGTATTTGCATATCCTGCAACCTTGGATCCTGGAGCTTTTTGCTGGCCAACACTTGGAACCAGTGCAGCATCTGCCTGTAATTCCCCATCAATCATGAGATTTGGATCTTTTTGTTTTACTATTTCAAGAGCCTGAATTACCTTATCAACGTTTTCATGTTTTGCAGATCCCTTTGTGGAGAAGGAGAGCATAGCAACTATTGGCTCAGTGTTAAGGAATGTTCTGCATGATTCAGCAGACTGCAAAGCAATCTCAGCTAACTGTTCAGCAGTTGGATTTGGTATTGTTGCACAATCTGCAAAGATCATAAGTCCGTCTTTGCCCCATTTTTTGTCAGGGAGATCCATAACAAAGCATGAGGATGCGGATTTAACTCCTGGAAGAGTTCCAATGATATTAAAGCCTGCAAGGAGAACTTTACCTGTTGCATTTTCTGCACCTGCAACCATAGCTCCAACTATGTCTTTTTTAACCATCATTGCTCCCCATCTGAGGTTATCCTGCATAGCCTTTGCAGCTTCCTCTTCTGTAACGCCTTTGTGCTTTCTCAGTTCATAGAAAGAATGAGCAAAATCATCTTTCCATTCTGATGTTGCTGGATCAACAAGAAGCAACCCATCGAGGTTAACCCCCTGTTCCTGAGCAACCTTTGCTATTGCATCTTTGTTCCCTACAAGATATACTGCAGAGGCAATTTTTTCATCAAGAATAACTCTTGCAGCCTTAACTGTTCTTGGTTCTGTTCCCTCAGCAAGAACCAGCTTTTTTCCGGCACTTCTGGCTTTGGCCCTCATGGTTTCAACAAAACTCATAATTACCACTCCTGTTTATTTTATTTATTTTCTTTATAAAATGAGTAAAGCAACTGCACACTAAACAAATTGTTGCACCATGTCAAGAATTTAATAATTTCTACTTATTTAAAGATTCTGAGTTTGAGATCCCAATTGAGGCATAAATCTCTCTTGTAGCCTTAGATTGATTAAGTGTATAGAAATGAATCCCCTTAACGCCATTATCAATGAGATCATAAACCTGTTGGGTAGCCCAGTGGATACCAACTTTTTCAACATAGCTGTCATCCTCAGCCCTCAGTAGAGCTCTTTGCAGCTTTGCAGGAATTCTTGTTCCAAGGGCAAGCTCTGCCATTTTATACATCCCCTTTATAGAGGTTACAGGCATAATCCCTGCAATTATAGGGACATGGATACCTGCAATTTCACATCTTTCTCTAAAATCGTAAAAGTCATTATTATCAAAAAAAAGCTGTGTGCAAATATAGTCAGCTCCTGCATCAACCTTGCGCTTGAGATTATCCATTTCTTTGATTCTGTTTGGAGTCTCAGGGTGACCCTCTGGATATCCAGCAACACCTATCCCCATATAGGGGAAGTGCTTTTTTATGAACTCTACAAGCTCGCAGGCATATTCAAATCCCCCTTCAACCTTTTTAAATTTAGACTCACCAGCGGGAGGATCGCCCCTTAGAGCCATTATGTTCATAATATTATTTTCTCTATAGCGTGAAAGGATGTTGTGTATTTCTTCTTTTGTTGAACCAACGCATGTTAGATGTGAAACAACAGTTAGATTTGTCTGGTTTTGAATTTTGACTATGAGATCATGAGTTAAATCCCGTGAGGAACCTCCAGCACCATAGGTGACACTTACATAGGCTGGATTTAGTGGCACAAGCTCACTTATTGTTTTAAATAGTGCCTCAGAGCCCTTTTCTGTCTTTGGAGGAAAAAATTCAAAACTGAAGGATATTTTATGTTTTTCTAAAATTTCTCTAATATGCACGGATTCTCACCATAATTTATTTTTTTAACAGTAATAATTCTTAAGGGATCTTTTATAGCAATAAATACTATTATCAATATCCCAGCCGCCATTGGTTGGGGATATTAGAGTATTTTATTCCCTATAATAATTAAGGAATTAACATTGTTTTTTAATTTTATTTTTAAAGATTTTTTTATAAAAGAGACTTTTATATTTAATGTCAATAAAATATTCTTTGTGTTATCTTTTTTGTATAGCAAGTTTTCTAATTCATTTGGGGAGAAATTTACTCTTATTTCATAATTTTATTGACTTAAATAGAGTCTCCAGTAATTTTATCCCTGCATAAACGGGGTGTAGCGCAGCCTGGTAGCGCGCTTCGTTCGGGACGAAGAAGTCGGGGGTTCGAATCTCCCCACCCCGAGTTTAAAGCTTATATTGAGATTAAATGTTAGAATTATGCTAATTTTTCAAAAATGTTTTTCATCTTCCAGAGATAAGAAGACTCAACTTATAGCTGATTTGAAAGAGAATCTACACGCTGTATTGGCAAAAAATAATCTCATGCTAAGGATAAGCAATTTTGATCTGGAGCTTATACTTGATGAGTCTATCACCAATGCAATGGAACATGGCAATAACTGGGATCCCACCAAAAAGGTCTGTGTAAAGATGGAGCTTTATGATGAAGAGCTGATTCTTTTTGTTGAAGATGAGGGAGAAGGCTTTGATTATAACTCTTCGTTAAATGGCAATAGTTCCCCTCTTGAGGTGAGAGGCCGAGGCATTCCTATACTCAAAAGACTCTGCGATGTCCAGTGGCTTAAAGGGGGAGCTGTTCTAAAAATAATACTTCCTGTTTCCTCTCGAGTTTACTGCTGAGCCTTTTTTAATTTAATCATTTTTCTCTTGATTTTTCCGATAAATTCTGTATAAAGTTGAAAGAAAGGGGATCTCTATTGATGAATGTTGTTTTTCGGAAAATAAATACTGCTTTGTTTATATGCTTATTTTTCTTCTGTGCAGAAATTTTTATTTATGGCAACATAAACGAGAAGCTGCTGCAGCTTATTAACTCAGATGGTGAAGAAACTGCCTTTACCAAAAATGGCGATGGGACTTTTATTGTTTTTGTCAGAAAATCCTCTGATTCAGATAATAGCGATCTTTATTATATAGAATTTAAAAATAATCAATGGAGCAGACCTTCTCCTTTGAAAGAGGTAAACACCTCAGCTCAGGAGATTACTCCTTTTCTTTCTGCCGATGGAAAAACTCTGCTCTTTGCATCAAACAGACAAGAAAGCCTTAAAGGTAGTGGAAATCAACCATCTTTTGATATTTATGCGAGTGAAAAAACTCTTTCTGGATGGAGTGCTCCTGTGAGGATTTTTGGAGCAGTTAATTCATCTCATGATGAGTTGTCTCCTTTTTTATCTGCAGGAGGTAAAGAACTATTTTTTGTAAGAAGAGCAGATGGCAATAAAGACAGGGCAAGTGCAATAAAGGTAAAAAAGATCAGTGATTCCTGGGAAGAGCCAGAAAGGTTTGATTTTTTTACCAAAGAAAATATTTCTCCTTATATGATAGTCATGTCTAAATTTTATGATTCTTATATTTTTTCTGGATATAAAACAGGAACTCAAAAAAGACAAATTTTTTTATTCCCATTATCAAAAAGAAAGTCTGAGATTCTCCTTCAAAATGATGATGAAGATTATGTCTCTTTTTGTGAAGTTGACAAATCAACACTTGTGGTCTCTTCTGATAAAGGGGGAGCGGGGTATGATTTCTTTTTGAAGAATATGCAACCTGATTTAAAAATAAAAGACGATAAAACTAAAAAATCTATAAATATAGCTTCTGTTCAAAAGAAGAAGGCAGTAGCAATTGATAATTCTGGCTACGTGAGATTGGCATTTTCTGGGGATTCTTATAGTGGTGAAGAATTCAGATTAAAGATTTTATATTTCGCAAAGAAAAGGCAGAAACTATTAAAAGTTGAAGAGATTTCTGTTACTAAGTCTCAAGATGTAAAAATTAAAACAGGCAATGAATTTTCACGTATTGTTATACTACCACTGACAGCAGAGGTTGCAGAATTTGCCTATGAGATAGTATATAAAGATTTTAATCGAGTTCACACTATCGAGATAAAAGATAAAGAGAAGGAATCTTTTGAGCTTAGATCAATATTTTTTAATTTTAATTCTGCAGAAATTCTTATTCAGGATATTCCATATCTGCATAAGCTAATTGATTATTTAAGAGCTAACCCTGATAAAAATATTTATATAGAAGGATACGCTGATAGTGTTGGAACTGTTGCTGCAAATATATCTATAAGCCGTAAGCGTGCGGAAGTTGTCAGAGATTATCTATGTACACATGGCATAAACTCTGAGAGAATTCAAATAGAGGCTAAAGGTGCTGTTTCATCCTCTGACTCAGAAACAATGCAGAATCACAGAAGAGTTGACTTTTCTTTTAGCAATTAGGTTTTTATAATTTTTCCATAACTTTAGTTGCAATTTCTGTTTTTGTTTTTATTGCTATGTATTTTTTGTATGGTAATTTTTAAAATAAAAAGGAGGTGTTGCCTCCTTTTTATTTCTTTGGTATTTAAAAATTACTGACCAAGAAGACCTTTTTTTAGTGAATCTTGAACAGGTTTTGGTCCTATGAATATTGCAAAGAATGCCTTTTTAAACTGAACACCTTTGATAACTCCAAGAGTTTTATTATTGTGAGTTATTGTAAGACCTTGACCAGGTATATAGTAATGGTTAAATTTGTCACCTTTTACAATTGTTACATCTTTGAAAAGGTTGATGTAGGTTTGCTTATCTCCACTTGAGTAGCCAGCACTTGCAGCTTTGTCAAGACCTTCTGATACAGCATCAACGAATTTATCTTTTGATATCATACCAGAAACGATATTTATATAAATTGACATTGGTTCATCTGCATTGATTATAGCAGAGTCTGCAGCACCTTTGAGCTCCTGAGGAACAAATAATGTTGCATTATACATTGTCATGCCAAGCTTTGTTCTTGTTCCTGAACCATTTGCCACCACTTCTTTATTGCCCAATTTTACAGAAAAAGCTGGGAAAGCTACCAGAAGAGCAAGAAGTGCAGCCATAGTGCTTTTGAGAATAACTGATTTTTTCATTAAACAATCCTCCTGATTTTTTATTGAGATAGCCAAAATTTTAATAAGAATTTAGCTGTAAACTTTAACTAAAAATACTTTAGCTATTTTAAAATGTCAAGCCTATTACAATGACTATTTTGTTTAATATTACAATTAATATTGACATTTAATTTTTTTAATTTAACATACGCCCATGATTTTTTATAGGGGGGCGGTATGGACTACAAAACCATAGAAGTATCAGTTCTGGAAAAGGGTATTATGGAGCTTTGCCTTAACAGGCCAGAAAGCTATAATGCTGTTAATCATCTTATGATGGAAGAATTGGAGCATTTTTGGCGAGAAAGACTTTATGATCTTGAAACTGTAATAGTTATTCTTAAAGGTAACGGAGACAAAGGCTTTTGTGCAGGGCTTGACATGAAGGAGTCCTTAGAAACAGCACCGAAGATGACCACAGAGGAGTTTTACAGATTTCAGGCGCGGCTTGCAAGGATCAATCTTCATATGAGGCGTGCTCCTCAGCCAATAATTGCAGCAGTCCACGGAGCTGCTGCAGGTCAGGGTTTTAGCTTTGTCCTTTCTTCGGATATTAGAGTAATAAGCCCTGATGCTAAATTTAGTGCTGCCTATATCAATATAGGTCTTGGTGGTGCAGATATGGCATGCAGCTATTTGCTTCCACGTATGATTGGCGCAGGAAGAGCCTATGAGTTTATGTATACAGGAAAGTTTATGACAGCAGAAGAGGCCTATCACCTTGGGCTTGTATCAAAGATTGTAGAGAGAGACAAGCTTCATGATGCTGCAATGGAGTATGCAAGGATAATGATGACCAAAAATCACATGGGTTTGCGCCTTACAAAAGAGGCCATAAACATGAATATAGATGCTGGCGGTATGGAGCAGGCTCTTAACATGGAAGACAGAAACCAGACACTCCTTGCAATGGGAGCAGCTCTCAAGATGAGTAAGATCAAAAATAACTGACCACAAAAATTTTATTTTGATATCAGTAATTATTCTTTAATATACTTTTTAGTGTAAAATCAAGAAAATATTATCCCCGAAGCCGAAGGCTTCGGGGATATATAGAGTATTTTTCTTTTAAAAGAAGTTAAGGAATAAATACTGTTTTGATATTGTTTCAGTTATAATGAAATAATGTAAAAGTAAAAATTGTAGTATTTAAAGTGATAAAAAAAAGGGTGCCAGATGGCACCCTGAAGATAAATCTATTTACTTGAGCATTTCTGCAGCTTTTGATGAGGCTTCTCTTGCCTCTTGCATAATCTTTTCTATAACCTCTTGAACTGTTGGCATGTCATGTATGAGACCAGCACATTGTCCAATGAGCTGAACGCCTTTTTTATCGTAATCTCCATCTTCTGTTGCAGCTTTGATTTTGTCAAAGGCTGTAGCCATGTGAGCAAGAGTGATCATCTTGTCTGGCTGAGCAAGCATTCCAAGCATAACCTTCACAACAGAGAGATTAAGGGATTTAGCTATTCTTGGACCAACTATGGCTGCACGGAAGAGGTTCATTCCCTGTCTGATTGATTTTTCTGCAGATGGGGATTTAAGCACTCTGCACCACAATCCATCAAATCTATTGGAATACAATGTATCTTCCACAGTTGCTGCAAGGTGAGCTTGTTTTGTCCTTTCGTGAACAGGGCTTTCCTTTGTTGTTGCAAGTCTTGTTCCCATTGCAACAGCATCAGCGCCAAGAGCAAGGGCAGCAGCAAGACCATGTCCTGTTGCAAATCCACCTGATGCAACGATTGGCACATCAACTTTTTCTCTTATGGCAGGGATTAAGCAGAGATTAGCAACCTTGCCACCGTGAGCTGCTGCCTCATATCCTGTAACCTGAAGAGCATCAACTCCACCTTTTACTGCAGAGAGGGCATGCTTTTCGCTTACAACTGTCTGGATAACCTTGCCGCCATAGGCATGTACTCTTTTCACTATATCATCAGGCTTGCCAAGAGATACGTTGATTACAGGAACCTGCATATCAATAAGGACCTCAGCATTTTCCTTTGCACCTGGCATAAGGAGTGTAGCACCTGCGCCAAAGGGCTTGTCTGTGAGAGATCTGATTTTTTTAATAGCAGCCTCTGTCTCCTTTGTAGAGAGTGGCCCTGTAGCAAGCCAGCCTATACCACCAGCATTACATACTGCTGCAACAAGTTCCGGTGTGCTGATCCAGCTCATGCCAGGCAGAACGATTGGATACTTGATGCCAAAGAGTTCAGTTATTCTGGTTTTCATGTTTTATTACCCCTTAAAATTTTTTATTCAAATTCGTTTTTTAAAAACTCTATAGCTTCTTCACACCATTTGATGTGAAAAATTTCAAAATTAATACCTGTTCGTAAGTTCAAATATCTATACTTGCCTTTTAGTGGAAGGCTTTTTATATCAGAAAAATATATTTTTTCATATTCCCTGAATAGATTAAGTTTTTCTTCGTGTAATTTTTTGAGCTGCTCAAGTTCTTTTATGAGTATTTCCTTTGGAACAAGGAAACCAACATACATTTTGACAAGCATGTCCTCTTTAATTGGAGTGGGCATAGATGGCTCTGCAATCCACTCAACAAGATGCTTCATACCACTTTCTGTGATACTGTATATTTTTTTGTCTGGTCTATCCTTTTGCTTGATGATTTCTGATGTAACCATTCCTTCTTTTTCAAGCCTTGCAAGCTCTCTGTAGATCTGCTGATGAGTGGTTTTCCAGTAAAACCCAACAGAGCTATTAAATTCTTTGGCAAGATCATATCCACTTAGAGATTTACCTCTGCCAACCAATGTTGCAAGTATTGAGTGCGATAGAGCCATGTTTACCTTAAATCTACGATATTATTCAACTTGTTGCATATAGCAAGATATATATTTTACTGTCAAGAATTAATAAAAAAATTAGAAACATATTTTATGATAACCTTTACAAGGTTTTTACTTAATAGGATCTTTGCCCAAAAATTATTGGAATATCTGCAATGGGCGCTTTAGAATTTTGTTATATTTTTTTAAAAAAGGGATTGTTGATCTTTTGTATTATTTTTTGTTTTATTTTTAACTTAAGTAGAGGTATAGTTACTAATTATTTTATAAAATTTTGTAATTTTGAGGATTGATTTATGGATGAAAGAACAAAGTTGTTTCAAAAAGCATTTATTTTGAGCATAATAACAATTACATACAATATACTTGAGGGCCTTATTTCCACCTTTTTGGGATACTCTGATGAAACTTTAGCTCTATTTGGTTTTGGATTGGATAGTTTTATAGAGGTCATGTCAGGGATCGGCATTGCTCACATGATAGTGCGGCTTAAGAAAAATAGCTACGAAAAAAATGATTCCTTTGAAAACACAGCCCTAAGAATTACAGGTGTTGCTTTTTATCTCCTTACACTTGGACTTGTTGCAACAGTAATTTTAAATGTATATACAGGTCACAGGCCAGAGACAACATTCTGGGGGATTATTATTTCTGTTGTCTCAATTATCACCATGTATTTTTTAATGAATGCAAAGCTTAAAACAGGAATTGCCTTAGGCTCTGAGCCTATAATTTCAGATGCAGGATGCACAAAGGTTTGTCTTTACATGTCTGTTATATTGCTTCTCTCAAGTGGACTTTATGAATTAACAGGCTTTGCCTATGCAGACTCAATAGGAGCCCTTGGTCTTGCTTTTTACTCCTTCAGGGAAGGGCAGGAGTGTTTTGAAAAAGTTAAAAGCGGTATAAATACCTGCTCCTGCCATAGCTGTAAAAATAATTAAGCTATACAAGTCTTTCCTCATATTTTGGAGGCCTCAGGTTTAAATCTACCATTATCCCATAGGTAAGAGCAAGTCTGAGGTTTCCAAAAAATTGTTCGCTGCCCTTCATGCCAAGGAGCTCTGCTCCAAAGCGATCTCTCCAGAGATATTCTGTTGCCTTCATCACATGGGCAGTTGAGGGATCTTCTTTAAAAGCAGAAATTATTGCATTCTTTAGATCTTGCATAAAGGTGTGGTGATCATTTAAAAAAAATGCAACATCCTCTCCTGTAATTAAGCCAAAGTGGCAAAGCCCAATAATTTCAGGAGAAAGAGAGCATATTTTCTCAAAGCTTTTCATGTAAGTGTCATAGCTAAAGTTTGGTGGCATGGAGGATGAAGTGGAAAGGGCTTTATCTGTTCTGTAAATTGTTCCGCAGGATTCTGCCACAAAGGAAAAAATACATTTCTCATCACAAAAGAAAGAAGGGCTGCAGTGATCTGGAGTGTGTCCCGGTGTGTGGACAAGCTTAACTCTTACGTTGTTTTTAAATTCAAAGGCTAAAAAGTCATCTGGCTTTATAAGCACAAAGGCCTCATCTGGAGGAGGCTCCATTGTTCCAACAAATTTTCCAAAGGTGCTTTGAGCTCCTTGCAAGTGGGACTGTGGATTTTGTAGCTTCATCTTTGTAAGAGGGTTTGTGTATATTTTAAACGAAGGGTTTACCTCTTTCATTTTGCTCCATAGAGAAAAGCAGCCTCCGCCATGGTCAAAGTGATAATGGCTTGGAATTACGCCAATGAGCTTTGATAGCTCTATGCCTATTTTCTTTAGCTTTGCAAGAATTGTTTCTGTATTATCAGAGGTGCCGCAGTCAAGGAGGAGTGCCTGTTGTCCATCAAACCAGCAGAAAACAGAGGTGATTTTGCTTAAGTTAAATTGCAAGGTATCTATTACATAAAGATTTCCGATGTTGGTTTCTTCTCTTATAATTGCCATAAATTCCCCCTGCACTGATATTAAATCTACCAGAGCAGGGTGTCAATAAGAAGTTAAAATGGGGGCGATAAATTATACTTTTTTGTGGCAAAACCACCAGTCATAGCACTCATACTCAGAGGGCCTTTTGCGAGCAGTTTCCACATCCTGAGCAGGAGGCACAATTACTCTGTCATTTATGAGTTCATTGTTTGGCCAGTTCGCAGGCATTGCTACTTTCTCTTTATCTGCAATCTGGAATGCCTTTGCCATACGCAGAATTTCATCAAAATTGCGACCCAGTTCCTGAGGATAGTAAAGAATTGCTCTAATTGTTCCTTCAGGATCTACAAAGAATACAGCTCTAACTGTATTTGTCCCTTTGCCGGGGTGTATTAATCCAAGGGTATTTGCAACTTTACCTGTATCTGCAATTATGGGGAACTGTATCTCTACATTTAACTTTTCCTTAATCCACTCTTCCCATTTAATATGAGAAAATACCTGGTCAATGCTTAAACCAATTAGCTCTGTATTTAGCTTTTTAAACTCATCATAGCGCTTTTGAAAAGCAACAAACTCGGTGGTGCACACAGGTGTAAAATCAGCAGGGTGGCTGAAGAGTATAAACCATTTGCCCTTGTAGGCCTGTGGGAGGGTCATTTTCCCCCTTGTTGTTACTACCTCAATTTCTGGAAACTTATCTCCAATTAAAGGCATTGTTTTTTCCATATTCTTTCTCCTTGAAATTTAATTTTTAATAATCGGAACGATTACTATTTATAGTTTAAAAAAATTTAATGTTTGCACTTCTCACATATACCAAAAATTTCCAATGTAAAGTTTTTAACTACTTTACCATCAATATCCTTTATGAATTTTGCTGGATCAAAGCCTTCGTCCATCTCCAGATCTATGACGCTGTTGCACCTTTCACATATAAAGTGTGGATGAGGGTTACAGTTCCCATCAAACCTGTTAAAAGTGCTGCCAAAATCAAGGCGCTGAATCATTCCTGTTTCCACAAGAATATTTAAATTCCTATAAACATTCCCAAGGCTTAAGTCTGGAAATTCCTCCTTAAGCATAATATATATAGAATCTGCTGTTGGATGACTTTTTGTGTTCTGTAATATTTCCAGAATCCTGTCCCTTTGTCTGCTTTTTCTATATTTTCCTGCTTCGTAATTCATGTTTAAATATTAGTAATCATTCTTATTATTGTCAAGTATTTTTTTAAATATTTAATAAATTTTATCACTAATAATTACTAAGAATACCTTTTAGTTTAAATATCCCCTTCCTTTTGATGGATATATTGCACTGTTTTTTCCCTTATAAACAGCTTCAGGGGATTAACATTGAATTTATATTTAGAAATAATTACTGAATTTTATTGCAATTTTAAAAAAAAGCTGCCTTGTTGGCAGCCTTTGAAGTTATAAAAATGCACGTCCTTGGGGCTTAAAATGTAAGCTTTCCTGCAATATATACCATATCGTTGTGATCAAACTGCCCTATGTCTGTGTCTTCCTTTCCTTCCATTATCCATGCTCCAACCATAAGCTCAAGGTTGTCTGCAGGTTTGACAAGAAATTCACCATTGCCGTAAAGGCTTTTATCTTTGATATTATATGCTCCTTTTGTGGATATGCAGTATTTTTTATTCACCATAAAGTATTTTACATTCCAGAGGACATGATTAATGTATTTATCCTGAGAAAGTGTTTCCTCATGCTTAATTATTACCTTCTGGTTAAACTGCAGGTTTAGATAGAGATCATCAAATACAAAGTCATGATCATCAAAGCCCGCTGTCCACTCGCCATAGTTCTTCTCTACTGCTCCTGTTCCACCAGCAACAAGGTCTTTCCCGAGAGGGGAAAGCAGTAAAGCTGTGAGTCCTGTTGCACCTGCAGGTGGCTCTTCGCTATAATAGAAATACTTTCCCTTTGTGTAATAGGCTCCTTCACCTCTAAGTGTTATTCCCCAGAACAATGCCCTTTGAAAGTCAAAGCCGATCATTTGAATCTGCTTATATTCTGGAGTAACAATTAAAGACAAAGGGATGAAAGGATAAGAGGGTGTCGTTTTGAACTGAAATTTATTCACAGGTAATCTGTCATATCCATAAAAGTAATTAAGGTGCATGTCTATATCAAAAAGTGTAAGTCCAAGCCTTGCTCCATAGCTGTTTTTCTTGTTATTTTTATCTGGCTCAACTGGATCTTTTAAATCATAGATTGCTGTATTGCTTCTTAACTCCTTTATTTCTTCTGGCACAAATATCTCTGATGCTATTTCTGAGGATTTGAATTCTGGTATTACTACCCCCTCAAGAAAGAAGTTTTCTGTAAAGAAAATAGATGCAGATCCGCTAAATACTCCAATTTTTCTTTCCTGAATTGGAGTAAAGTATAGGTTTGAATAATCCTGTGGGTTAAGTATATCCACAGGTTTTTGCTCATCGGCATTTCCCCATGTATAGATAATGCGTCCCATCTTTATATTGATGCTATCAATAATTGAGTCAAAGTATATATCATGGCTTATGTAGCCTTCTCTTAAGTATACCCTTTGCGAGCCATCATAATCACTGCTTAAGTAGTTTCTTGTGGTGTTATCTTTTTCTGGCCTTAAGGTATCGTCCTCTGCCCGTAAGACAATCTTTACAACTGTGTTCTGGACATTTTCACCAAGCTCTACATCTGCCTTGAGATAGTTTCTGTATACATCACCTTCGTGCACTCCAGATTGATTGCGAGCCTCAAGATTACCAGTTACACTTACTGCTGCCTGGAGAGGGATGCTTCCCATTGCCATGGCAGCTATTGTAAGAATGAGATAAATTTTTGCTTTCATAAATTATTCCTCTGCCCATTTCATATTCATTCTATTGCGGTTAAAATATCCCTGGTTTACTTGCTTTTCTATAGCAGAAGTTACATTGAGTATTGTCTGAGTTTTTTTCTCAACATCAGTGACTTCTACATAGAAGGGAACATTAATATTTGCAGCAATGGCTCTTATGTCTGAGGATTTCATGGTCTTTATAATACGGCCTGACTTTCCATAAAACTGAACGCTTATTGGGATCATTGTTGCTTTGTCCAATATAACAACATGCTTGCTGAATTTAGAGTTTTTGCTCTTTGGATATCTCTCAAGGACATAGCAATCTTTACCGCCAATTTTTTGATCCGCCAGGCGCTTGTATGTGTAATCTTCAACCTTTGAGCCTCCAAGGTCCTCATTGCTAAAATCTGTATCAACAAAATTTTTTTCTTTGTCAGAGCCTTCTATTTGTCTTGGGCTTCCTACTGATGGTAGATAGAGGTACTGGAGGTTATCCTGTCCTTTTCGCTCCAATGTAAGCATTGTTGTTCCACTGTATGATGAGTTTGTGAACCTGAAAAGCCCCTTTGCAAGTCCATTGTTGTCCACTGTAATGACAACAGCGTTTCTTGTTTCTGTTTTTCCGCTAATCATATTCTTCATGATAATATTTGCCTTTACTACAACTCCCTTTGGCGATCTGTTTGAGTGCCTTGCCTTTTGAGCAATTTCTTCTCCAGTCATGTTATCCTGAGCATAAAGTGTTCCAGTAAAAAGAAGTGCTAAAATAAGACAACAGAATTTTTTCATGTTATTCTCCTTATAAATTTATTAGTTTTCTCCTCTTGAGTGATAGAGGATTTTCAATCCAGCAGGGATTGTTATAATTGCTGCCAATGCAGTTACTGTTACTGTAAAGGCTATGAGCCCACCACATTGAGCTATTACAGGAAATTTTGAAAAGAACAACACCATGAATCCTATGCCTACAGAGAGAGCATTGGAAAGTATTGCTCTTCCTGTGCTTTTGTATGTTTCCCTGATAGCCTTATCTATGCTGTGTAGTTCTTCCAGAGAGTCTTTAAATCTTGTTATAAAGTGAATTGAGTAGTCAATGCCCATACCTATTGATATTGATGCAACCAGTGCTGTTGCAGCATTAAGAGGTATGTTAAGGAAGCCCATTAATCCAAAATTAAGAGCAATACCTATTACAAGGGGGATTAAAGATATTATTGTTAGCATAATATCTTTAAATATTATGTACATAAGTATTGCAACTATTACCAGAGACATTATAAGGCTTGAGATCTGACCTTTAAGGACAAGCATATTTGCCTCGATCATCAGATCCATAAATCCAGCAGGTTGAATTGTAACTTTATTTTTTTCAAGAAAATCCCTGTCAAAGTATTTTGTGGCAAAGTCTCTGATTTTTATCTGCTCAGATATGTCTCCTCTTTTTATGCTTATGTGAATTCTGAGTTTATCCATATTTGGTGTAATGACATCTCTGAGGTCCCCTGAATAGAGAAGGAGATATTCCTTTGCCATCTGAGTTGTTTCAGGAAGTTTATGATAGCTTTTGTCTCCTCCGTGCATCTCCTGATTCATTTTTTTAAGAAAGTCTGTCACTGCAACAGTTTTCCCAACTCTTGGATTTGCAGCTTTTCTAATCAACACTGTTGAGGTTATTGATTCATATCTTAACAAAAGATTAGTATGGTGCTTATTTTCATATAAAAAAATACTTGCACGTTATTGATATTATTTTAATTCTGCTATAGGTGATAGTATGAATTATAAATATAGCTATTATGGAGATATTCTTATAATTTCCTTTATAAGAAGTGATGGTAGTCTCATTAGTGGCTCTGTTGAGTCCTTTGCAAACGAGATTATAGCTTTGCTTAAAGGAAATGAGGTTGAGGTGGCACTTGACTTAAGAAATATAAACTATATAAATAGCTTTGGCTTGGGAGAATTGGTAAATGTTAGGGAACTTTTTTTGAGTAGGGGAATAACCCCTGTGCTTATTCTTGAAAGCAAAAAAATCTATAAACTTTTTGAAATGGTGGGCATACATGAACTTTTCGTGATTGTAAGCCATGAGAGTGAAATTTAATTAAGGCAAGGTGAAGAGGAAACTATGAGCGATAATCATGAATTATACTCATCCTATATAAAAACAGGGATTATTACTGCGGAAAGGTTTAAATTCTTTAGATTTATTACAAATATCATTTTCAACAGAGTTAACCTTGATGATGAAAGCAAGCTTATTGTAAATGAATATAAGGATAAAGGAGCTGTTGTTTATGCTTCAATGCAAAGCACCTATACCTCTCTCTTTATATTAAAAAATGCTTTAAAGAGGGCATCTCTGCCAGAGCTGACTCTTGGTCTTGGCTTTGTTCCTTATAGCTATCAGAAGATATTTTTCTTTTTTAGCTGGATTAAATCTCTATACAGGAGATTTTTTAATAAGGAGGAGGATCATTTTATAACAAATGCAGAGTATATTGAAAGCACAATTAAAAATGATAGCATTGCCTTTGCAATGCTTTCCAGAACGAATTTTTTAAGGCGATATGTTAAGATTAAAACTGATGCTATTGAATATCTCCTTGAATTGCAGAAAAAGAGCGATAGCCCTATTTTTATATTTCCTCAGGTAATTTACTGGAATATGAATCCAGAGAAGCCCTCTTCAATTTTTGCATCAGATGCCGTAGGAGACAGAGGCCTTATCTCTGGATGGCTGACTATATGGAAGAGCACAACTCCTGCATTCATAAGAGTTGGAAGTCCAATAAATCTGAAGGATGAGCTTGCAAGTTGTGAGTCAACTGACATAAAACATATATCACGGCAGATAAGAAACAAGATTCTTGAAATATATAATTATGAAAAGAGAACAATAATTGGACCTCAGATTAAATCCCAACAGGAAATGATGGAGAAGGTTCTCTATCATAGAAACGTCCTTGATGTAATACAACAGGAAATGCAAGAGAAAGGGACAACTGAGAAGACTCTTCGCAAAAAGGCTTACAAGTATTTTAGAGAGATTGCTGCTGATTTTTCTATAGTCTATATTCGATTTTTTAAGACTGCCAATGATTATCTTTTTAAAAAGATCTTTGAAGGGATTGTTTACGATATTGAGGACTTTAAGCGTATAAGGGAGGCTGCAAGCAAGGGTCCTTTAATCCTTGTTCCAAGTCACAAGAGTCACATGGATTACATTATAATCTCCACTTTATTCTATATTAACAAGATGATTCCTCCTCATATTTTTGCAGGATCAAATTTAACCTTTTTCCCTATGGGGAAAATATTCCGAAGATCTGGCGCTTTCTTTGTAAGGAGAACCTTCAAGGGGCTTAATCTCTATGCAGCTGTCTTGAAGCAATATATTAAGACTCTTGTCAATGAGGGTTATACTATTGAGTTTTTTATAGAGGGAACTCGTTCAAGAACAGGAAAGGTTATACATCCAAAGATGGGTGTTATAAAATATCTCATAGAGGCCATTGATGAGGGTTATAACAAGGATTTAGTATTTGTGCCACTTACAGTAAACTATGATAGAATACTGGAAGAGAATTCATACCTTAAGGAAATTAAGGGTAAAGAAAAGACAAAGGAGTCCACTTCTTCTTTTATAAAAAGTGGGAAACTGCTAAAACGAAAATATGGCTCAGTTTATCTTGGAGCAGTTGAACCCTTTAGCCTTGCTGAGATAAGAGAGAAGTTTAAACAGGAAAAGAATATTGAAAATATAGATGATCTCACAGTTGAGCTTGGGTATTATATAGTAAAGAGAATAAATGAAGCTGTTGTTGTAACTCCCTTTGCTGTGACAACAGCTGCGCTGCTTAACACTACGGAGAGAGGTTTTACAAGAGAAAAGATAAGGGAAAGATTATGCTTGCTTCTGTCATACCTGCGTAAGACTAATTACAAGCTTACAGATATTTTGAAGGATGATAGCAAAACTGATGCAGTTTTGGATATGGTTCTTGAGTCTTATGTTTCTGATGATATAATAAGCAAGGTTAACCTTTCTCAAGAAGAAAAAATTTCTGCAGAGGATGAACTCTTCCTTATAGATCATGATCAAAGGCCAAGAATAAATCTTTACAAAAATAGCATTATCCACATGACTTTGCCCCTTAACATGATTGGTCTTGCTATAATTATAACTGCAAAGGATAACAGGAGCTCAAAGGATAAAATAATTGCTGAGTATGAAAGGATAAGAGATTCCTTTACCAAGGAATTTGTTTATCCAGATTTGATTTATGACAGCGAAAGTGTTTATGATTTTACTATAAAGCATCTATTATCAGAAAAAATTATTTTTGTAGAGGGTAATAATATTTCTTTCAATGATGATGGTGCAGAGAAGCTGAAATTCTTTGCAGGAATGATTCAGGATTATATTGAGTCCTATATAATTGTGCTAAAGACTCTCTCTCTCCTTAAAGTGAAAACGATTTCAAGGAAAGAGCTTGTTGTGGAAGTGAGAAAGACTGGAACAAGGATGTATCACCTCAATATGATTCAATGTTCAGAGGCGCTTTCTGTAATAAATTATAATAATGCCATTGATAAGTTTTTAGATGCAGGTCTTATCTCTGGAACTGGCGAAGATAAGAAATCAACCATAGCTATAAAGGATAAAAAGAAGATAGCAAGCCTCTATGATTTAATAAACAGCTATCTTGATAAGGTAAGAAGTTTGTAAAATAAAGTGAAAATTGTTTAAAATAAAAAAAAGAGTGTTAAGAGCACTCTTTTTTTTATAAATAAATGGCAGGTTAAATCATTGGGACATGAATGATGGAACAACTATTATATCAACTCTTCTGTTTAGTGCCCTGTTTTCCTTTGAGTCATTTGGAACAATTGGCCTAAACTCTCCACAGCCTGTGGCTGAAAATCTCTCAGGTTTAAGGCTTTTATCCTCAAGTATATATTCAAGAACAGCGAGAGCTCTTTCTGTTGAAAGTTGCCAGTTGTTTCTAAACTGTTTTGTGCTTATTGGAACATCATCAGTATGCCCTTCTATGATTATATTATATTCTGGGTATTGCGAAAGAATTTCCCTGATCTTTTTTAGTGATGGGAGAACTTCTTTTTTAAGCACTGCCTTACCAGAGTCAAAGCTTATTCTGTCATCTATGTTTATTATAAGCCTATTCCTGGATTTTTTTAGGCGAATATCTCCTTTTTTGATTTCCTCCTCAAGTTGCTTTTCCAGTTCGTTTGCCTGACTTTCCATGCGTGCAAGCTCAGCCTTTTGTTTTTCTGTGAGTTTTTTTAGCTCTGCCACCTCAGAGTTCAATCCCTCTATCTCTCTTTTTAGAGATGCAATTTTGTCTTCATAAAATTTTTTAAGTGATGAAATCTCTTCAAGAAATTTCTCTCTTTCTTTATCCGCTGCTTCTCTTAGTTTTTCTTTTTCTTCATCGCAGCGTTTCTGTAATTCTTTGTTTTCCTCTATAAGCTTTTTTTCTGTATCTGAACTCTTTGCATTGAGGAGATCTATCATCTTTTGAAGCTCATTAATTTTTGCACTGTAGGCTGCTTTGTCTTGCGAATTTTTTTCCTTGAGGTTCTCTATTTCTTTTTTTAATGATTCAATCTGCAATTGCAGATCTCCTATGTTTTTGCTCAGATTAGCACGGACGTTTGCATATTGCTCCTGTAGCTTTTTTAATTCAAGTTCAAGAGCAACCTTTTGATTATAAAGAGTGCCATATTCCTTTTGAGTATAAAATACATCTGCTTTAAGAAGTGAGACGGCAGCAAAAAGCATAATCGTTGTAAGAGTAATTTTTTTATTCATATTTGTACCATCTCTGCATGATTATTTGTTGAGATTTTTTGAGTCAAAAGCAGCCTTTGCCTCAAGGAATTTCTTTTCGGATTCTTTAAATTTTTTCTCAGCCTTTGTAAGTTCCTCTTGCTGCTTTTTATAGTAATTTTCGTATTTTTTGTATCCATATTTATCATCTGGATCGGGCTTGCTAAATAAATTGGTGAAAAAGTTACCACCACCTTGATTTCCAGGATCACCTTGCTTTTCTCTGTTTCTGGCTGCTATTTTTGATTTTTCATAGTTAAGCTCTGCAACTAAGAGATTTAGCTCTGCAGATTTTAAATCAAGGTTTGCCTGTGTCATCTCTGTCTCTGCCTTTTGATAGTTAAAAAGGTTTGTTTTTTGTTCTATAAGCTCTTCATTTTCCTTTAGCTCTTTATTTTTCTTCTCCAGGTTAACAGCATCTTTATTTTGAGAATAGAAGTTAACCATTTCTTTAAGAGCAGCATTTTCTTTTTTTAGAAGTTTAAGCTCTTCCTCTGTTTGTGGAGCAAGAGGCGATATTTCTTTTAGTCTTTTTTCAACAGTCTGTCTCTCTTTGTTTTTTTCGATTATTTTTTGTTCAAGAGTGTTGATTTTTTCTGACTCAGCAGGAGTTTTATCTAAAAGATAACTTTCTTCCACAGGTCCTGGTATGGAACTGCAACCTGTTAAAATAATCAGGCATGATATACAAAATAGAATAAATTTTTTCATCATGAATACCTCATTTTTTTTTTGTTATCAACTAACCTACTTTTGGAAAAAGTCAAGACTTTGTTTTATATTTGAAGTGAAATATTAAATTAAGTTACTTTGTAAAGTTTTTAAGCCTTCTGGGCTTTTTTGAAAATCATTAAGACTTTACATTGTATAAAATATTTATTGATCAAAAATATGCTATTGATAAGGTTTGGTCATCATATTAAAAAGCAAATAAAATCATATAAAGATAAAGGATTTTTTAAATGGAAAATTTTAGGGTTACTTATGAACTCTTTGTTGAGTTATGCTATAAGCTCCTTGCAGAGGTTGAAAAGCATAGAGATGAATATAAGGCGATTTTGTGCCCTTTGCGTGGCGGCTTTTTTCTTTCTTATTTTATGAGTCAGCACCTTAATCTGCCAATATCTTATATTGAGATTTCCTCTTATGCTGGAAAGGAGCAGAGGAGATTCCAAATTGGCATAAAACCAGAGCTTATTGAAGGGAAATTTTTGCTCTGCGACGATATATATGATAGTGGAAATACAATAAAAAAGATTCATTCTATGTATCCTCAGGTTGAATTTGATACAATATGCCTTGTGTCAAAGGTGAAGGATGCAGGTGTTACCTATGGAGTTCTTGTGGAAAAGGATCGCTGGGTAGACTTTTTCTGGGAAGTAATGTAAAAATTTTGGAGGATTTTTATATGATCAATAGAATTATAGCTATCTTGTTTCTTACTTTTATAATAGTAACATGTATAATTTTATTTTTTCCTGCTTTATTTATATGGCTTGTAACTCTTCCTTTTGATAAGAAAAAAATCATCCTGCACCAATATACATGCTTTTGGGGCGCTTTATATACATGGGTAAACCCAGCATGGAGGATTCATATTATTGACAGACATAAGTTCCAAAGAGGGAAGGTCTATGTTGTAGTTTCAAATCATCAGTCGCAGCTTGATATACTTGTTGCCTTTAATCTATTTAGACATTTTAAATGGGTCTCCAAGATTGAGATCTTCAAAGTTCCCTTTGTTGGATGGAATATGTATCTTAACAGATATGTGAGGCTTGTCCGTGGAGATAAAGAGAGCATTGCTGAAATGATGAGGGTAAGTGAAGAGAGGTTAAGAGAAGGCAGCTCTGTGTTTATTTTTCCTGAAGGAACAAGATTTGCAGATGGAAGAGTGCAGAAGTTTAAGCCAGGGGCATTTATACTGGCACATAAGCTGAAATTACCTATTTTGCCAATAGCTATTTCTGGAACAACAAATGCTCTTCCAAAGCATAGCATGAATTTTCATGGGGTGCACAATCTTTACCTTAAGGTTTTAGATGAGGTGCCCTATGAGGCTTTTGCAAATATGAGCATTGAGGATACTGCTGAATTTATTCGTTCAAAAATTATAGAAGGCGTTGATTCCCTCTTGATTTTAGATAAAGAAAGATCAAAGAAATAGGCTGTTAAAATCAGCCATTTCTTTGAGAAAGCCCCATCTTTTGCCACATTCGTAAAAATATAAAAATACTATTGAAAATATTCATTCTTTTATGTATATTAAAAGATAGTATTTATTATTTAATATTTTTCTCTAAATAAATTCTCCATGCCTCAAAGTGGGAGGTGCTATATAATTTGCAGCTTTTTATTAAATAATACTAAAAAAGGAAGGTCTTTATGGATTTTAATCTAACGTCTCTTTCCTTTCTCAATGAATCAAAGTTCAATTCCATTGATACCTCTAAGGTTTATGATATTGTAATAATAGGAGGTGGACCTGCAGGCCTTACTGCTGCTGTATATGCCATGAGAAAAGGGGCATCTGTTGCATTAATTGCAAAGCATGCAGGAGGCCAGGTTGCAGAAACCTCAGGCATAGAAAACTACATGGGATACAGGTATATAAATGGTCTTGAACTTGTAGATAAATTTAAAGATCAGGTTTTGCACTTTACAATAGACTATGATGAGGGAGGTGAAGTAGAGGCAATTGAAGATGAAGGTATAAAAAAGGTGCTTTTAAAAGATGGAAGAATAATAAAGAGTAAGTCTTTGATTATTGCCTCTGGTAAAAGGTGGAGAAAGCTCGGAGTTAAAGGAGAAGATGAGTTTATAGGTAAGGGGGTTGCCTATTGCTCTATATGTGATGCCCCTTTTTTTGCAGGCAAAAAAGTTGTGGTTGTTGGCGGAGGCAATTCTGGAGTTGAAGCTGCAATTGATCTTGCAAAGGTGGCAAAGGAGGTTATTGTAATTCAAAATTTGGATAAGCTTACAGCAGATAAGATACTCATAGATAAATTGAATTCCTTTACAAATGTAAATTTTCTTTATAAAACAGTTGTTCGTGAAATAATAGGTGACTCTTTTGTAAAAACCATTTTGATTGAAAACACAGAATTATTGCAAAAATCAGAAATTGATGTTGATGGAATTTTTATAGAGATAGGGCTTGTGCCCAATAGCGATTTTGTCAGAGGAGTGGTTGAGCTCAATAGCAATGGTGAGATCATTGTAGATTGTTCATGCAGCACAAGTGCCAGGGGAATTTTTGCTGCAGGTGATGTAACATCTGTTCCTTTTAAACAAATCATAATAGCAGCAGGTGAGGGAGCAAAAGCTGCTCTTTCTGCATGGGAATATCTTTTAAATGAGGAGTAGGAGGATAATATGGCTCTATTTGAAGAAAAAATTCAACAGCAACTTAAAGAGATTTTAAAATCAATGAAAGAGGAAGTGACAATTGTAAATTTTACTCAGGAGATCGAATGCCCAATGTGCAGGGAAACAAGGCTTTTTGTGGAGGAAATAGGATCGTTAAGTGAAAAGCTAAAAGTTAAAGTATATAATTTTGTCACAGATAAAGAAATAGCAATGCGGTATAAAATAGATAAGATACCTGCAATTGCTCTTTTAGATAAAGATGAAAAGGATTATGGCATAAGGTTTTATGGGCTCCCTGGAGGATATGAGATTAATTCATTTCTTGGCGCAATTCTGGAGTTATCTGGAAAAAGAGAGCCAATTCCTGATGAGTTGATGAAGAGAATAAAGTCTATAGATAGGGATATTCATATTCAGGTCTTTGTTAGCCTTGGATGTCCCCATTGCCCTGCAGCAGTAAGCACTGCTCATAGGCTTGCAATGGAAAATGAGCATATAACAGCAGATATGATTGATGCCAACAACTTTGTTCCATTATCTCAAAAATATAATGTTACTGGAGTCCCCAAGATTGTTTTTAATGATAAATTTGAGTTAATTGGGGCTCACCCATTAAATACCTTTCTTGATGTTATAGATAGGCTCAAGGATTATGGTATTAATATTGATTAGTTGCTCTAAATATTGACAGTTGTTCTATTTTTTGAACGCTGTTTGTAAAATTAACTTGAAATTTAAAGTTTTCATATTTAAATAAACAAAGAGCATCGTTGGGAGCTGCTTATTATACCGATCGGGATAATTTTATGAGGATTTTTTATAGCTTTTGTATTTTTGTTTTGTTTTTTATAACAGGATGCGGCAGTCAACCAGAGGTTTTTATCCCAATTGATAGTAACTGGAAAGCCTTCAGCATTGATCTCTCCTCTGTGAATTTTGATGACAGGAACATTTCTTATAAAAATATTCCATGGAGCTATGAATTACCTCCCCTTAATGAATCTGGATGGCAAGATATTGCAAAATTGCCATCTGCCATAAATAATAAGAGGGCAAAGCAGATATGCTGGCTTTATAAAGAGTTTACCATACCTGAAAATTTTAAAGGTAAAGAACTTGCTCTCTTTGTAGGTAAAGTCTGGGATGTAACAGAGGTATATTTTAATGGAGTGCCTATTGGCAATTCAGGAAGTGAATATCCAAACTTCCATTCAGACTGGAATGTTGCTCTATCATTTTATATCCCGAGGAATTTGATAAAATATGGAACTGCAAATACTATTGTAATCAGGCAGTTTACAGATCAGCAATTAAATTTTAATGGTTCTCCTTTTATTGCAGATATATCTACAGTTCAATCCAGAACTTTTTCAGAGAGGTTTTTGGCAGAGTATCTTGTTATGTCTCTGGGCATAATGACTCTTCTATTTGGGTTATTTCTGCTTATTTATTACTTTTACTCTCAAGAAAAAGACATTCTTGTTTTGTTAATTACTGCAGCCTCTATTTTGTGGTTTTTTATAACAATGCATTTCTGGCTCCCTTCCTTTGGTCCTTTTTCCTGGAGATTTCAGGATAACTTATTTTATATTCTATCTGCACTTCTCATTTTGCTGATTTATTTTATACTGGAGAAGATGTTTACAGGCAAAAGAACCTACATCAGGGCAATTGTCTATATTGTCTTTTTGCTTACTGTTGTTTTAGCCTCCACAGCAACGAATAACTCTACAATAACAGGTTGGAGGTTTGATCTCCTTGGACCCATTGCTGTTTTGGTTCAGATTTTATGGGGAGTAATTATTTTCAGTGGAATAAGAAATAGCAATATAGAAGCAAAGTTTATGCTCATAGGATATGTTGTTTTTTTTATGACTCTTGTGCATGATGCACTTATGATGAATAGGACTATTATGAGCTATGCCTTTATGAGCAATATTGCCTATCCCTTTTTTATACTTTCATTCTTTTTAATTATAGCTCGAAGAGTGCAGATTATCTATAGGAGAATGCAAAGTGTAACTCAGGAGGTTAAGGTAAAGAATCAGAGGCTTGAGGAATTGCTTCTTAACATACATGAGTCAGTAGATGAACTTATTGGAATAAGTATAACTCTTAAGGATAATTCTATAGTGCTTGAAGATAAGATGAATCTTCAGGCTGCATCTCTGGAAGAAACCTCTGCAACAATGGAGGAGCTTACTGGATCTGCAGTGGCAATAGCTGACCATGCTACAATTCAAAAGAATATAATCAACGAAGGAGTAACTGTGCTGGATAATCTCAATAATCACCTCTTGAGTATATCTCAAGTTACTGGCAGGGCTGTTGATTTAAGACAGGATGTCTTGGGGAAGACTCAGGCAGTTATAGAATCACTTGATAAAATTGCCGATGGTATGTCGAAGGTAAAAGACTCATCAGATACAATATCTGATTTTGCAGATGAGATCAACGACATAGCGGATCAGACAAACCTTCTTTCACTTAATGCCTCTATTGAAGCTGCAAGAGCAAGTGTATATGGAAGAGGATTTGCTGTAGTTGCAGAAGAGGTTGGCAAGCTTGCAGAGCGCTCTATGAATCAGGCAAAGAAGATTCAAAGTTTTGTAATGGATATAAAAAAGGGAATAGAAGTAGAGTCTGACTATATCACCTATTCAAAGCTCGCGGTTGCAGAGCTTGAAAGTGCATACAGGGATGTGAGCAATGCAGTTTCTTCTGTAATCTCCATGTGCGAAGAGGAGAGAAATATAACTCTTAAGCTAATTGAACGTATAAAAGAAGTTTCAAATGGAGCAATAGAGATCTCCACCTCCACAGCAGAACAAAAAACAGCAATGGAAGAGGTTATGAAGGCTGTTGAGGTTCTTGATCAGATTGTGGAGGATTTAAAGATTACAGGATTAAACATGTCTGAGATCTCCAATAAGCTTTCTCACAGAATTGCAATTCTTTCTAAGGAGCTTATGGAGAGAGAGGTATAATCTCTCCCCATATTTTTAATCATTGGATCTCTGGATCGTATAGCTTTGGGCTCATCGTAATGCCAAATCTTTTCAGCATTACAGAGGTCTTTCCTTTTATATCCTCTGCAACGTGATAAAAGCATGGAACTAAGATAAGAGTAATGACAGTTGCAAAGATTAATCCATAACCAAAAGCAAGGGCAAGAGGTGCTGTCATGTGATTTTTATCTCCTATGCCATATATACTTGGCAGCAGTCCAAGAACAGTTGTCCCTGTTGTGAGAATAATTGGACGCAGTCTCAAAGCTGCAGCCTCAGCTATTGCAGATATAAGATTTGGATTTTCACTTCTCTTTATATTTATAAATTCAACAAGAGTTACAGTGTTGCTTACAATTACTCCTGC